>Ga0214544_1002804_pt1 | contig 36447 bp, 27 predicted proteins | sample CNSS3metaG_FD_160074 | JGI IMG/M metagenome (GOLD analysis project Ga0214544, IMG submission 160074) | Root nodule microbial communities from cowpea collected in UCLA plant growth center, Los Angeles, California, USA - CNSS3 | ecosystem: Host-associated > Plants > Roots > Nodule | place: USA...
CAAAATAAATTACAAAATAAAATATATAAAAATATATATATATATATATATATATATATATATATATATATATATATATAAACCCATAAGCTCTTTAAGACAAAATTCAATACACCACCGAATTAAAAGAATATTTTTTCATGTGAGCCCCACCCCAAAGCCTAAAGAATGGAAAGAACCCCACATTTTTTAACAATTATTACGTGAAAATAGCAAGAGCCAAAATGTTACAGGAAAAAGTAGGTGGCAGCACCAAGTGTTAAAAGTAAGAAAACATATATTAATGTGACACCTAAATAAAAACAAATATTTGACAAAGTTAAGAAAAGAGAAAATGAATTTATAGGTGTGTGGTCCCACTTATTAAAAAGTAGGTCTCATGCATTACGTGAATATATGATAAACAAAGGAAAACATAAGCTATATTACACTATTTATTTACGTGGGTCTGCACCATGGTTCTCCAAAAAAATAAAAGTCAACAGCGGCCCCCACAATCATGCTAACATCCAATCACAAAAGAAAGAGCAAGAACTATGCATAAGAAAAGTAAAGAACCGTGAATTGTATGCAATGTGAAATTTGGAAGGAATTTCCCACCCCGCCCCCACAATGAGATTCTATGGTTTTATGTCCTTTCTTTCAACCCCAAAGGTCTTGATTTATGCACCCATAAAACATCCAACCAAGAAAGCTTAAAGAAGAATGAAAAACAGAGATAAACCCCTTGCATCCCAAGATATGAAGTGAAAAGCGAGCATGTGGCTAAACTAATGTGACTATGAATCCCATGGTCTAAAGTGTATTCAATTTAATGTGCATCCGTAGGTCCCACCACAGTACTACACTAATTTATGAAATTGGTACTGCACCGTAAAAGAAGTATGGATTTCCAAATAAGACCAAAATTTAAACACAACCCAAACTATCCCATAACTAAACGAAATTGGCCATGCACACAAATGCAACATGCACCTAAAAGCTTAACTACTGGAACTAAAAAAAAAGCTACAAATGAATACTACTTTGTGCCACCAAATTAAGTGAGGGTTTCGTGATCTCGTAGCCCGAAAGGACATGGTGCATGGGTGCAAGTTTCATGTGAAAACCCACCAAAATTAACATGATCCATGCATAGCTATACATTCAATAACGGTCATGTAATGCAAGGATAATGAAAAATGTAAAAAGATGGAAACCAAAGTAAAGACTCTTGCATCAACCAAAACAAGAACACCACAAAATTGCATCCATGCACCACAAAACAAAATATATGTATACCCAGATTTATCCATATAGCATCCTAACGAGCGTTGTGGTAAACGAATGTAACAAACTACACAACACACACTACACCCACCCCACAAAGTTTCAAGAAGGTTGGAAAATGTTACTACCCATGAAAAAGGTGTACCCCCTTGCCTTTACAACCAAAACAGCGAGAACATTATACCTGTAACCCTCAACGTTAAATAGTAGTCCAACAAGGAAAAACAAGAAAGTTTTCGTGCAGACCATGGGTTTCAGAAACATCTACGCATGCAAGGATTCATGACTGAAAAAGATGTGTAAAGAAAAATAGAACAACAAAGTCAGCTTTTCCTACTTGGAAATTCCGCTAAAATTGCTCCAATATCCTTCTCCTTCACTCTATTATTGAACTCTTGAGACCTTCTTCCAATCGTCTCACACTCTCCTCACTCATTTCTCTAGGGTTCTAAACTCCTTAGGTGGCAGCCACACGAAATTCTCCTCTTCTCCCCCTTTTTCTACTAGCCCTAAAAACTAATTAAATTAAATTACAACAAAATTCAATTCCAATCAATTCCTTAATTGGTCCTTAATGCCTAATTAAGTTTCATTATCCCTCTTGTCTGTGTTCATAGCACTTACATTCAGCATCCCCAAGGCATACAAAAATAAGATGTTATGAATTCACTCTCACCAAGGTTCAAACTCATCACCATGCAATTACCAAGCCAATGCACAACCAATCAACCAACTCATATTTCATAATAATTCCAATATGTCTAGAAATTTCTAATCACTCATTATGATTAAGCATATAATAAAATAATACAATCCAAATAATCACAAAATAGGCACCCATAGGACTCAAACCCAAGTCCTTTTAATATAACCAAGTACTCTCAACCACTTGAGCTAATACTTTTCCATGTCATGAAAGTTAACATTAAATGTCATAAAGGCTACCACTACCCGCATTTACTAAATACTTATTTATTTAATTATTTAAATTTTTCGGGTCTTATAGATGTCATCAGAGATTTTTAGAGAAGAATCCAAGCAAAATAAAAAAGTAGATATGGTGGAAAGTTCAGAGCAAGTGGGAGTTAAACTCACGATAGATCAAAGTCTCAAAGTAAGAAGCATCTAAAATGCTACCATTGTGGCGAGAGGGTATATGTCAAGAAAGATTATTGGTACTCGAAGAATGGAGAAAAGAACTCTAAAGCATTAACCACACAAGGTTGTGCTGCAAGTACCTTGGAGGATGGTGATATTCTAGTTAGTGAAATAGTAATTAGCTCTAATGCTGGAAGACAAATACATGATAGGTGGAGAGTGGATTTAGGCATAACTTAGCACATGACTTCAAACCGAGATTGGTTTTATACTTATGAACCTATCTCAGGTGGATTTATTTTCATGAGGAATGGTCATGCCTTAGGGATTGTTGGAGTTGGTATTGTGAAAATAAAAATGTATGATGGTACTATTTGCATAGTTCAAGGAGTACGACATGTGAAACACTTAAAGAAGAATTTATTGTCTATTGAGCAATTAGATGACCTCGAGTGTAAGATTCATGCTGAAGGTGGATTCTTAAAAGTGGTGTCGTAGCTGAAATTGTGACAGGACGACGAAAATAATTTAAAAGATACAAAGATTCCCCACCATAGTTTATTATGAGAAACTACAAAAAAAAAATCTTAAAAAAAATGGTCTCTAATACCAAATTTGGGTTTGGGAGTCAGTTACGTATTGGGAAGATGTTAACACCCCACGTCTGTCCTAAGACGGGTTTCCTTTAATTAAGTATGCAAAATAAAAGTAGACTTTTAATCCCTTCCCATCATAGAAGGATGATATGTGTACAAGATCAAAAGACGGATATGTTGGTTAAGTGGTATCTTAATATTTGTTTTTCCTGAAAATCAAACAAAATAATGCATATACAAAATAATAAAGAATATTTTTATTTCTTTTTTACTTTTGGATCTAACAAACATTAACTTCACTCCTATGTATTCTCATTCAAAATAAAAAATCAGGGTTATGTAGTTCTTTTGGAAAGATTATTTGAAAAAATATTTAGAAAATGATATGATTTTTTTGAAAGTGAACTCGACAAGCTCACTCCAACATATTTCAATTCACAATGGAGTATTAGGGATCACATAGTTCTAAAATACCATTTGAGAAAATGTTGATTTTTAAATTTTGAAAATTTATATTATTTTTGATATTTTTTTGAATTATTTGAAATTAGTTATGACCAAATAAACACCAAAAGAAATGAGGAGAAATATCTTTTATGATTTTAAGAATAGGATATTTGTGACAAAAAATATTGAAAGAAGTTGTTATGAATATTAAAAATAAGCACATAAAATATGATAAAAATAATATAATACCAAATTGGGAATGCATAAATCAAAAGTAAAAAACTGGCAATGACATACCTTCAAAAAATTTTCAATCTCTCATTCTCTATCACTCTCACCCTTTCGTTACATATAGTACAACTGCCTTTTTTAGTTTTCTTTTTCCTTCCTTTTATACCCCTTTCTCCATGTGTTTTTTTTTTTTTCGAATAAGATGTTGAATTTTTTCTCTCCCCCTTTCCATTGACAAAGACTACTTGCTTATACACACACACACACACACACATTGTAATACAAATGTAATCCTAGTCTTAATTACAATGAATAATATAAGGAAGAAATTGGTCCTGATGGAAACATATTACAAAAATTGAACCATAGCATAATATCAAACGTATTGACTCTAATTATTACGATGAATATCGCTTGTATGTTTTTCTAAGTGGGAAATCTTGATGCAACACATCATGAAAAACAAATCATAGCATAATATGATACATATTGATTCTAATTATTATAAGGAATATTGCTTCTAATTTATTTGAATCGTGACATGGAAGAAAAGAAATAGCAAAATATTTTCTAATAACCATCTGACATGGAGATTATTTTGAGAGGAGTAAATAGCAAAAAATGAGGGTGAAGATATGTATAAAAGCCTTGAGCTTATGAAAATGGGTGTGATAGTTAAAAATAGATTGGGCATTCCTTTCTCTTTTCTTCTTTTCTCTTTTGTCTTTTTTTTCCTATTTTACTATTTTTATTATTTTTATTTTATTATACATTATTTTTATTCTTTTTGTGCTAAAATTAAAGTTTGAAAATCTTTAAAGCAAACTTATTTCACCCATTTTACCTATCATTAATTAAATCATATTTTTTTATTAAAAAAATTGTTTACCCGGGAAAAATTTGGTGTTGAGAGGTGTTGAGAGGGAATCTAGTAATTACAAAAGTAGATAAGATGATGACAAATTTGTATGTACTTATGGGAGATACGTTGCAAGAAGTTAATGCAATAGTTACATCAAGTCAAGAAAATGCGACGATGACGTGGCATCGTAAACTTGGGCAAATGTCAGAGCAAGGTCTGCAAATCCCTGTGGAATGTAATCTCTTACGCAAGCTCAAAGAGGTTGATTTACCTTTTTACGAGCATAGTAATAAGTTAATACAATAGTTACATCAAAGAGTCAAGAAGAAGCGATGATGACATGGTTGTTAGCACAAGTGACCTTAGTTTGGATTTAATGAAGCTAGTACATGAGATCATGTGTGATTGATGAAGTCTTGATGAATAATTGAAGTAATTTGTAGGTGTTCAAGCTTGAGGTATATTGAATTTGGAATTGACATGAAGATCACAAAGCTTGAAGTTTAGAATCAATTTGTAGATTTTATGACATAGTATAGATGTCTTTTGTCTTGTGTTTGTCCTTTTCAATTTGTTAAAAGGAGTTTTAACATCTTAAAAGGCTTGATGCATATAGTTCTAGTATGAGTGTATTCAATCAGTTGAATTGTTATGCAATCGGCTGATTTCACTTAAACCAACTAAAATCAATAAATTGTACGGATAAATCAACCTGTTGAATTTATAAGACCCGTGGAATTTAATTAATTAATTAATAAATGCAGGTAGTGGAAGCCTTTATGGCATTTAATACTGACATGTATAATGTGGAAAAATACTAGCTCAAGTGGTTGAGAGTACTTTATTGTGTGGAAGGACTTGGGTTCGAGTCCTATGTGTACTATTTGTGTGTATTTAATTCATTATTGTTTTTGATATATGTTGGATCATGATGAGTGATAACATAATTATAGAATTATGTTAATTATCACGAAACAAGAATTGGTTAATGGTTGTGCATGGAATTGAATTGGACATTGGCATGGTTAGGGGTTTAAACCTTGGTAGAATCAAATTTATATTTCTTTTTGCCAAAATTTTATTTGGCATGAATGTGGAAAGGCAAAGGAAACCCTAGCAGCCAAGAGGGGCTAGAAAACAGCCACTAATGGACCTTCAATGACAATTAAACTCCAAGTTTAATGTCATTTTCATTTTCCTTAATCATTACCAATTAAGACAATACTTAATAACCGATTAAGGGAAGGAGAGAAAGTTTTTAGTGGCCGCTATTGTGCTTAGAGAACAGAGAACGAAAATTGAGTGTGTACTGTGAGGATTGAGTGAAGCAAGGAGTTGAGTGGGGAGAGAAAGACAAGGTAGGCCATTGGTGATCAAGGGAGAACTTTCAAGTGTCAAAGTTTAAGCTAAGGAATCCAGGTTAGAAGAGCTGGACTACGCTGATTTTACGTGCTTTGATTAAATGCATGATGTATGTATTGAATATATGTATGATTTTCCCTCTACCTTGATCAATTTTCGCATTTATGGAAAATCCCAAAAATAGCCTTGCAGGCTATTCGTACTCGCCAGGCGACGCATCCCAGTTTGAGTGTTTTCTGGGTTCCTTTGAGGAACCGCCTAACGGTGAAACCTTGTACCACCAGGCGACACAAGCCTGTAACCCAAATTTCTGGGTTTTCTTGATGAACTGTCTGGCGGTGATGAACAACCGCCAGGCGACGCGAGTAATGTAGCTCAATTTTGATGATTTCGAGGTTCTGGATTGAGTTTGATTGGGGAAAATAGTAGCTTCAAATGTTAATTGCATGTTGAATTCTTATATGTTCTGAAATACATGAGTTTGGTGGTTATAATTGACGAGGTTGCCATGAACACCCTGTTAGGGTTGAAAATTGGGGGTTTTGATAATTTGAGTATAATTATAGTAAATTGGCAATGGAATTGTGTTGTATATAGTTAGGTTTGAACATTTATGTCACGATGAATATGCTCACGTACGAAATAGTGAAGATAAGCAAAGGAACATTTCAAGAAAATGTAGAAGAGTAGTGTAGGTGCAGAAATTCTGGGAATTTGCCCAGAACTGCATCCACCGCCTGGCGGCACGGGGCTTGGCGCCATCTCAAAGGACTGGATTTTTACATGGTTGCGAGAGTTGCTGATGATTCTGGGCTTTGGGAAAAGCAGGTTTATGCTACCTTTGGAGTTGGAAGTAGTAATTAGATGAAAGCATTGATGATGATAGGTGGAAACTAGAGGTGTGAATTATATGATTTGAATGGGAAGAGAATTTCATTACAATACAATATGAGTTGCAGTGTGAGTAGGGAATAGGTGTTGTATAAACCGCTGTGGTATTAGTCATAATAAGGTGTTGCTAGAGCAAAGTTAAGATTGCAAGGTTAATTGGATTTGTGAATTGGGAAGAATGGTATAAACATGGGTAGGTGCAATTGTTAAGTCATATGCAAATTGATGGAACTGAGTTTTTGATTGGGTAAACAGTAGAGCATAAAGGGTATGAGACTACAGTGACATGTTGAGTCTTGGAAAAGTTGAACCTAAGCAATCCTATATTGTTAAACTAGATTGTAGTTGGTTACTGGTGGATTATGATGGTTATGGTTTAAGGATATATATATATATATATATACACACACACACACACACATGTAAAAGGATTCAGTAACCTGGAAGTGTGCAATTACATAGCTAAAGTGGTGGAATCTAATTAAGAGTGTGCTAAACCAGTAAACTTGCCTTACTGGTGCAGTGCCTGGCGGCAAGTTTGGAATCGCCAGGCAGTAGCTGTAGTTCATAGAGCAACAGAGAAGGGTGGCGCCTAGAGATGGTAGTTGATCCGCCAGGCGATAGCCAATAAACAATGGGCTCTTAAAACGCGTGCGCCTGGCGGTGAGGGTGGTCCCGCCAGGCGATGTCTGCAAGTCTGGGTACCCTAAGGTGCTTGGCGCCTTGTGGCACGTGTCTCCCGCCAGGCAGTCTGGAGATGGGCAACGCCTGGTGCCTCGTGAGCAGTGTTAGGCGGCTTTGCTGCAGCAGATTGGTGTTATCCTTGCTATGATGTGCGTGATCTACAATGCTTTAGTGATGGCTTAAAGGTCAGCTTACTGGTATTCCTTGAGTTGTGGCTCAGAACGTATCCCTTGAGTTGTTGCTCAGGATAGGGGTTAAGCACGTGGATTCCTTGAGTTGTGGCTCATAATAGCATCCCTTGAGCTTTGGCTCAGAATATCATCCCTTGAGTTGTGGCTCAGGATGGCGGATGAACATGAGGAACTCTTGAGTTGTGGCTCAGATTGGTGAGTGTTGCCAGTGTGAGTGTGTTGGTTGTGGCCAGTACAGATAGGTCCAGATAGATTGGCCTCCTCAGTAATTAGCTGACGAGTTTGGTAGTCTAAGGACATTACGAACTACGTTCGTATTGGAAACTCCTCCTGACATTACGGTGTGTGATCCGTAGCATGGTTTCCCGCACATGCTCTATCGGTTGTGGCCAATAGGTATGGCAGCAAGACATCTTGAGGTACTCGCTAGAAGACATAGAACACGGTTAACATGGTTGTGGCCATGTGTTATGAAATCAAAGGATTAAATTCCTTTGGTGTGATTGTGTTATATATAAGTGTATTGTATATATGTTATTCTGTTAGCTCACCCTATCTGCTTGTGTTTGGCGATGATCGTGTACGCGGTACACGAGAGCAGATGATGTTGTAGGTGGATCTGGTGAGGTCTAGAGCCGCAACGGGGCTACACTGGGATTCAACTTTTTTTATTCGGAGTTTTATTATGTTTTGGAACAGTTGTAATAATTTACATTATTAGACTTGAATTTTATTATGGATTTCTTATGTTGAGTTGTAATAGAGATTTTGAGAATATTTATTACTATTATAAAGTTTTAAATTTCCCACATTTTTGGGAAATGATGTTTTAATAAATGAAGTTGATGTAATATTTCTTTACTTATAATTTAAAATCCGTAATATCTGATCGGGATGTTACAAAATTCACTTATGATCAGGCTATATTAGCTACTTTTTCAGAGAGTGGAGTAACTTTGATGAAGATGTTACCACCTCATAAAGTTCCAAGGAGGCCAACCGTAGGAAGATCACTAGGAGCATGACAAAAGGGAAGGTATTATCCTCTCTATCTTTATTTTGCATTTCTTTAGTTTCAATTTCTTAAAGTTGGTTGTGGTTGACTATTTTGAGTTGACTTGTTGACCTTGACTTAAGGGTGGACTTGTTGACCCAAGATTAGCTTAACCTTACACCAACATGCTAATAAATTCCTTAATTTGCTTTTTGTAGGAATAAGAAATGAGGAGGACCACATGGGACACACTTGGCGTCCTAAGGAAGAGAGAGAAGGAACAAGACTTTTTAGAAGCATCTAGAAAGGGGAGACCCACATGCCTTGGACATCAAGTCTTGTAGAATGTTCTAGAACCCTCCTTTGGGAGCCTTGGCCATGAAGACTTGCCACCTAGAAGGTGTGGACGAAATTTCACCCATGTGCACCCTATGTTCACCTACTTTCTAGAACATGCTAGGTTTCTTTTGTAACCTTCTACTTTGTTGTTTTGCTAAGGGGCCCCCTAGACTTGTCTATTTAAGGGGACCTCTAACACTTGTACAAGGGTTGAACATTTTGGAGAAATTATACACTTTGTGTTTCAACCTTTTGTGAGAGCATTCCTCCTCAGGGAATGGAGTTCTTTCAAGCCTTATCTTGCCTTGGCAAGTGGCGGCACACACTACTCATCTTCAAGGTTGCCATGGCTTCTTCTAGCCTAGCCTTGTAGTGGCGTGAATCCTCCATTCCTCCTCTTTCCCTTGTTTTTCATTTTATGTTTCTTTACTCTTCTTGGTTTATATTGTTTCTATTATATGTTTTTCCTTTTGGTTTCTTACTCTCCATCAATCCCTTATCCTCCTCTCTAGAACCTCGAAAAGGAACCTTCAGATCTAGATAGCTTGCTATCTTAATGTCCAGTGGCGATTTCCTTTGTTTTCTTAATCAATCATCACCATATTCATTAATCTTCTAAAAGGAACAAGATAATCCTACATCATTTGGTATCTAGAGCTTTGGTTGTCCTTGAATATGGTGTTTTCATGTTCTAACCTTGTGTTTTGTAGCTATCTTTGAATGGTCCACATAAAAACAATGTTGGCAACAACATGTGCATTTTTGAAAAAATACTGCAGCAAGCTAAGTGGTCCAAAACACTTGGGTTGTTTATTTTGACCACACTTGGTCACGAGTTTCTTATCATTTGCTAACCAACTTCTTTACTTGTCTCGAATTTTTGGAGTTGTTTTGTAGGAAAGCATGGATTTGTGTCGGGTTTTGGAGGATGCAAGAGAGAGAGAAGGTTTGACTTCTGCATACTCACCTCAAGTGGTGACTCTCGTGGCATATCAAGGGACCATCATTGATGTCACTAGCCTCCTCCAACAAATGGAACTTAAAAGGCAAGAAGATAGGGAACAACAAGAGAGAGCCTTTCAAATGTAGATGCGACAACAAATGCAACAAATACAACAAGTGCAACAACAAATTCAACAAGTGCAATACCATTAACAAATCCAACCAAAAGAGGAAAAAAAGGCAATGAGGCGATCTCCTTTCGTGGACTCCTATGGAAGTGAGGAAAGAATAAGAAGGCCCGGAGGGGGTGGAGAAAGAAGGCACCAAGTGTAACATCAAAGGCAACCTCCCCCCATCAAAATCCCAAAGTTCAATGGAGAACATGACCCCAATGCTTACATGAAGCGAGAACAAAAAGTGGATCAAATTTTTAGCATTCATAGAGTTAGTGATCATTGGAGGCATCAATTTTGTATGGATAGTTATAACCAAGAGCCACTCGCGGCTTCTTGGATGGACATTAATGTTAAAATACGCGAATGTTTTATACCTTCCTATCATAGGAAGGAGACTCTTTTGAAACTCCAAAGGCTTGAACAAGGGTCTATGTGTGTTGAAGAATATTTCAAATTGATGAGGTCCATACTCTTAAAGGTAGGACTCCATGATGAGGATGAAGAAAAGAAAGTCAATGGGTTTGTGAGTGGTCTAAGGAGGGAAATTCAATATGTAGTTGACTTGTATGAGTACTCCACTCTTAGCAAAGTTTTGCACTTGGCCTTGAAAGTTGAAAACCAATTGAAAAGAAAACATTAGACCAAGAAGAGTACTTCATACAATGACTACTACTCTAAACCTTGGAAAGGTAAGGAGAAAAAGGATTTTAAAACACCTTCCAAATCCTCCCAAGACCCCACACCTAAACCCAATTCGACTATGACTATGCATGATAAACCAAATTCTTCTCAAGAGCCAAGAACTAGTTCTATCAAATGTTTTAAATGCTTAGGCTTTGGACACATAGCCTCCAATTGTCCTTCAAAGAGGAACATGTTCTTGAACTCTAAAGGAGAAGTTGAAAGTGAACATTCCCCTCCCTCTTCCCCCAAGAGTAGTTCATCACACACTTCTTCCCTTTCAAGTGAAGATGAGATCAAACCTCATGAAGGAGGTCTTTTAATTGTAAGGCGCATGTTGAGCTAAGTCCCAAAGGAATTTGAATCTCATAGGGAAAATAGTTTTCATACAAGATGCCTCATCAACAAAAAGACTTACTCCCTCATTATTGATGGTGGAAGTTGTGTTAATGTGACTAGCACAAGGGTAGTGGACAAGCTTGGCTTGGACACCATCCCTCCTGTCAAGCCCTATAAACTATCTTGGTTAAGTGAAAATGGTGAAATAAATATGGATAAACAAGTTCTCATCACTTTCTCCATTGGGAATTACAAGGATAATGTTATGTGACTTAGTGCCCATGGAAGCAACTCACATACTTCTTGGAAGGCCATGGCAATTTGACAAAAAAGCTTTCCATGATGGTCATTCCAATAAATTTTCTTTTAACTTCTAAGGCAAAAGAATCACATTACTACCTTTATCCCCCAAAGAAGTAAGTGATGACCAAAAACAAATGTTTGAGGAAAGAAAGGAAGAGAAGGCACAACTAATGGCACACACCAAGGAAACAAGGAAAAGCTTGATCTCCTTCAAAAGAGCTAAAAAGGTAATGCTTTCTCAAAAACAAGTTTTTCTTGCTTATCCAAGTGAGTCTTCTCCTTCCTTTCAAAACCCTCCTCCTAAGTGTCTGAAGACTTGTCTATAGTCTTAGATGAATTCAAGGATGTGTTCCAAGATCCCCCAAAGGGATTTCCACCTCTAAGAGGTATAGAACATCAAATTGACTTCATCCAAGGATCATCTTTGTCCAATAGGCCAGCCTATAGGACCAATCCCGAGGAGGTCAAAGAAATTCAAAAACAAGTCAATGATTTGTTAGAAAAAGGATGGGTGCAACATAGTATGAGTCCTTGTGCTATGCCCGTGATCCTAGTTCCAAAGAAGGATGGAACATGGAGAATGTGTATAGATTATAGGGCCATCAATAATATCACCATCAAATATAGGCATCCCATCCATAGGTTAGATGACTAGCTTGATGAGGTTCATGGTGCAACCATCTTTTCAAAGATAAATTTGAAGAATGGTTGCAACCAAATAAGAATCAAGGAAGGAGATGAGTAGAAAACCTTCTTCAAAACCAAGTTTGGATTGTATGAATGGCTAGTCATGCCCTTTGGGTTGACTAATGCACCAAGCACTTTCATGAGGCTCATGCATCATATGCTTAGGGAAAATTTATTGTGGTCTATTTTGATGATATACTCATCTATAGTATGTCTAGAGAAGACCATCTTCAACACTTAAGGAATGTGCTAAGTACCCAAAGAAAACAATCTTTATTTGCCAACATGGAGAAACACGTTTTTGGCATGGATCACGTGATTTTCCTTGGGTTCAAAATTAGCAAACATGGGGGTCCATGTGGATCAAGAGAAAGTCATGGCCATCAAAGATTGGCCCACACCTAGGAATGTTAGTGAACTAAGGTCCTTTCATGGGTTGGCTAGCTTTTATAGGAGATTTGTGTCAAATTTTAGCACCATAGTCGCACCCTTAAATGAGTTGGTAAAGAAGGAAGTTGACTTCAAGTGGAGTATTGATCAAACAAAGGCTTTTGAAACATTAAAAGATAAATTGATCAAAGCACCACTCCTAGTCCTCCCCAACTTTTCCAAGACCTTCGAAATAGAGTTTGATGCCTCCAGTGTGGGCATTGGGGCCGTGCTCCTCCAAGAGGACCACCCCATAGCCTACTTTAGTGAAAAACTCAAAGGAAGTCATCTAAACTACTCTCTACCTATGATAAAGAGTTTTATGCTCTTGTGAGGACCTTGCAAACTTGGCAACATTATCTTCTATCTAAAGAATTCTTGATCCATAGTGATCATGAAGCTCTTAAGTTTTTGAAAAGTCAAGGCAAACTTAACAAAATACATGCAAGGTGGGTAGAATTCCTAGATCAATTTCCATATATGATTAAACACAAACAAGGAAAGGCCAATATTGTGGCGGATGCCCTTTCAAGAAGGCATACTCTCCTTTCCATGCTTGAAACCAAATATCTTAGCTTTGTTCATATTAAGGAGTTGTATGAAAAGGATGATGATTTCGCTTTTATCTATGGGGAATGCCACCAAGGGGGAAGCAAAGACTTTTATCTTTCCAACCAATATCTCTTTAAGGGTAAAAAGTTTTGCATTCCCCAAGGGTCTCTAAGAGCATCACTCATAACAGAAGCACATGAGGGAGGCTTAATGGTTCACTTTGGGGCTAACAAAACTCTTGAAGTCCTCAAAGAACACTTATATTGGCCTTACATGCCCAAGCATGTTGATAGGCATTGAAATTCTTGTCTAGCATGTCTAAGAGCCAAATCCAAGGTTCAACCTCATGGTCTCTACATGCCCTTACCCATCCCTTCCAAGCCTTAGGTAGACATTTCAATGGATTTTGTTCTAGGGCTCCCAAGGACTAGAAAGGGTAGGGATTCCATCTTTGTGGTAGTGGATAGATTTTCTAAATTGCCCATTTTATTCCATGCCACAAAGTTGATGATGCAACACATACTGCCAATCTCTTCTTCTAGGAAGTAGTGAGACTTCATGGCCTACCTAGGACCATTGTAAGTGATAGAGACATAAATTTCTTGAGCCGTTTTTGGAGGACCTTGTGGGGAAAACTTGGAACCAAACTCCTCTTTTCCACCACTTGTCACCCCCAAAGTGATGGTCACACCGAGATGGTCAATAGGACTTTGGGTCAACTATTAAGGTGCATGATAGTCCACAACACTAGGGAATGGGAGGCGCTTCTTACCCATGTAGAGTTTGCATATAATAGGGTTGTGCACTATACTACCTCCCACTCTCCCTTTGAAATAGTGTATGGTTTTAACCCTTTAACTCTTCTTGATCTTCTTCCACTTCCCACTCAAGAGGCATGGACTTGCCAAGATGGGAAGGCAGAGGCTAAAATGATCCAATACTTGCACACACAAGTCAAGGAAGCCATTGAAAGGAAGGTGAAGAAGTATCAAGGATTAGGCAATGAGGGAAGAAAGCAAGTCCTTTTCAAGGAAGGGGATTGGGTATGGCTTCATTTGAGGAAGGAAAGATTTCCTACCCAAAGAAAGTCCAAACTTCTTCCAAGAGGGGATGGACCTTTCCAAATCCTCAAGAGGATCAACAATAATGCCTATGAGTTGGATTTGCCTTCAAGTTACTATGTAAGCAACTCTTTCAATGTAAGTGACCTCTCTCCTTTTGATATAGGGCTTAAGAATTTGTGGTCGAATTCTCTCCAAGAGGGGGAGGATGATAAAGATGTGACCACCTCATAAAGTTCCAAGGAGGCCAACCCTAGTGATGAGTCATTATTTTCCTCCATTCCACTAGCCTTTGTGTACCCATTTGACAGTTGTTCAATGCTTAATTGTTCATCTTTAGTGTGTTTTCATCTGTTGAACTTTATTGGGTCATTGTTCCGAATTTGGACTAATTTCACATTATTTGGCCTAATTTTCATTTTTAATTATTTTTAGGTATTTGGGTGAAGCAAATTTTGAAGCTTGGACATTAATATTCAGTTGAAGAGAGTCACCACATCATTGCCACATCATTTCCACGTCATCTGAGTGAATGGGCCAACATGTGAGGTCCAATAGTGACATTTTTGTAATTCTGCAGCCCATAATGGCAATTTTGTAAATATGAGTGGCAGATTTGATGTGACCACGAAATTTAGGTCTTTTCCTTCATGCAGTCGCACTCTTCTTCCTCTCCATTCTCTCCAACCTCCATTTTTTATGTTTTGAAGCTTTGGAAGGTGACCCATGGAGGCACAAGCTGATTTTTCACGTTTTCCACTCGTTTTTGACATTTTATAAGTCATGGACAGCACCTAATTCTTGTATTCACGTTTTATACGCCTTGGGTAACATTTATATTAAAGCATTTATGTTTTTCAGTGTTGTTTTCATTCATCCCCTATTTCTCTTTCCTCATTTCCGTTTGTTGCACCATTTTAAGTTTTCTACACTAATTTGAAGTCATTTGAATGGTTGAATCACAATTTATGGTGAACCCTAATTCGAATTTCATGGCTTTCTAATTTAATGTATTGACTACTTGAAGGAGATGCAATTGAACTTTGAGGTTTTGTTTTGAGTTCGTGTTTTGTCTCTCTTTCATCTTGATTTTGTGGTGAATGGTTACTTTTAATCTGTTAATACTTAATTTCAGATTGGGTTGCATGTTCATGTTGATTTCGTTCATGCTTAATGAATTGGATTAACTGTCACAGATGAATGGATGTATGCATTGCTTAATTGCATATTGAAACACGTTTTTAACCCTCACTTAGTGGGTATGGACGAGTGGATTGGGTGAGACAAAAACCTTAATTACGTGACCTGTGATGAGTAAAATTTGCATTCAAATTCAAGGAGTCAATACTGATTTTAATTCGTTCTATTAACATTGCAAAACTGTTCATAATTCTACAATCTAAATCTGCCAACCCCCCTCCCTGTGTTATTGTGTTGTGTCTAAATCTGGAAATTGAAGCTTTGGACGAAAGTATTGGTCGCTGGAAGACGACTTGGTTCAACTGTCACATACTGCATTTTAAGTGTTTTAATTTGGTGGGGTACAACCTTTATCACCTAGGAGGATCACTAGGAGCATGACAAAAAGGAAGGTATTATCCTCTCTATCTTTATTTTGCATTTCTTTAGTTTAAATTTCTTAAAGTTGGTTGTGATTGACTATTTTGAGTTGACTTGTTGACCTTGACTTAAGGGTGGACTTGTTGACCCAAGATGAGCTTAACCTTAAACCAACATGCTAATAAATTCCTTAATTTCATTTTTGTAGGAATAAGAAAGGAGGAGGACCACATGGGACACACTTGGCGTCCTAAGGAAGAGAGAGAAGGAACAAGACTTTCTAGAAGCATCTAGAAAGGGGAGACCCACATGCCTTGGACACCAAGTCTTGTAGAATGTTCTAGAACCCTCCTTTGGGAGCCTTGGCCATGAAGACTTGCCACCTAGAAGGCGTGGACGAAATTTCACCCATGTGCACCCTATGTTCACCTACTTTCTAGAACATGCTAGGTTTCTTTTGTAACCTTCTACTTTGTTGTTTTGCTAAGGGGCCCCTAGACTTGTCTATTTAAGGGGACCTCTAACACTTGTACAAGGGTTGAACATTTTGGAGAAATTATACACTTTGTGTTTCAACCTTTTGTGAGAGCATTCCTCCTTAGGGAGTTTAGTTCTTTCAAGCCTTATCTTGCCTTGGCAAGTGGCGGCACACACCACTCATCTTCAAGGTTGTCATGGCTTCTTCTAGCCTAGCCTTGGAGTGGCATGAATCCTCCATTCCTCCCCTTTCTCTTGCTTTTCATTTTATGTTTCTTTACTCTTTTTGGTTTATATTGTTTCTATTATATGTTTTTCCTTTTGGTTTCTTACTCTTCATCAATCCCTTTTTCCCCTCTTTAGAACCTTGGAAAGGAACCTTCACATCTAGATAACTTGCTATCTTAATGTCTAGTGGGGATTTCCTTGGTTTTCTTAATCAATCATCACCATATTCATTAATCTTCTAAAAGGAACAAGATAATCCTACATCAAACTTTTGAGATTTGTTAGCGCGAAAATAGTGAATCCAATTTGGAAAACTCTCTCTCTGGATTACACAATGTGCAACTCGTGATTGAAGATCTTTGAATCTTGGAGCAAGTTTTTCTTGGTTTTGAAGCATTGAAGAATGTGTTTTGGTTGGCTAGGGAGAGCCACCACCAAGGTTTGGTTGTTCTTATGCTTCTAGGTGTTTCATGGTGTGATTTCAGGTCTACAAGTGGGATCTTGTTGTGTAGGGGTTGAGATTCTTGTGGAATTCAAGAATCTTGGTGTTTTGTTATATTCAAAATTGTAATCTTTGAGGGACTGTGTAATTCTTTTGATATAGTGCATTATCAGACTCAAGTTGTCATGATAAACTTGATGTAGCTCAGATTTGAGTGAATTAGTACAAAAACCATTGTGTGATTCTCTCCTCCTTATCTTGTTCTTCATTTAATTTTCAAGAAAACTTGTTTAATTAATCTTTGTAAGGTTTTCGTGTGTTTTAATGTAATATGCTGGTGCAATTTAGTTTCATATATCAATTGGAATTAATTTTGTATGATAAAACATGTTGTTTGAGTGAGTTTGATGTTTTTGCACTTTTCTATAGAATTTTCCAAAATATCAGTTAGTTGATTTTATTTTCAATATGTTGAATCATACTATATGAACAAATTAATTTGTTTTTTTGTTTTTCCATCGACTAAAATGTGTGGTCCTGCAACATTAAACATTTGATTTGTTGGTCAATTGAATTCAAACAGAAAGGATTTTTACAAGTTTTAATTGAGCATATTTTTAAGTACTCAGCCAATTCAACTCCCTTCTTGGCTAAGAAAGTCATTTTAAATCTACAATTGCATCTTAGAATTAGGCATATGTCAAAGGGAGGTCTACAAATCCTTACGAAACATAATCTCTTACTCAGGCTCAAAGAACTTGATTTACCTTTTTACGAGCATTGTGTGATAAGCAAGTGAGATAGATTGAAGTTTGCTAGAGTGGCTACCAAAAGCAAAAACATATTATACTCAGTTCATTCTAATGTGTGGAAATCACCAGAGTTATCCCTAGGAGGGTCAAAGTATTTTGTGTCAAATGATGATTACTCAAGGAGAGTGTGGGTGTACCCTCATCAAAAGGAAGTCAAATGTGTTTCCAATATTCAAGGAATCCAAAACATGAGTAAAGCTTGAAACTATGAACAAAATTAAGTACTTGGGCTATGCTAACAATGTGAAAGGGTATCGCCTATGGGATATCACTACCCACAAGGTTATTGTTAGTAAGGATGTAATGATACTCCAACCAGCAGACTTTAAAGAACAGGAAAACTTGGTTTGAGGGTTCATCAAATCTCTTATGGTTAAAAGCGGGCGCCCAAGTGTTCATACAAGAGATTGGATTCTTTCGTCGTTAGCCTTGGTTACAAGAGATTGAGTTTAAACTGTTGTACTTATTACAATAGGTTTGGTGAGGATGATTTTATCATCTTGTTGTATGTGGATGACATATTGGAGGTAGGCCCTAACAAAGCTCGAATCCAAGAATTGAAGGTATGGTTAGCTAAGGAGCTTGATAAGAAGGACTTGGGACCAACCAACAAGATTCTAGGGATGCAGATCAACCAAGACATAAAAGATAAAATTTTTTGGCTTTCTCATAAGAAATACTTACTAAAAATACTGCAATGCTTCAACATGCAAGATTGCAAGTCAATTTATACCCCTTCCTATCAATTGTTGCTCATGTATGAGTCCTAGTATAAGAACTTAGACAACTTCAAGATTAATTAAATAATTATTTAATAAATGCGGGTAGAAGGAGCCTTTAAGGCATTTAATGCGGAGTGCTATGATGTGGAAAAGTGCTAGCTTATGTGGTTGAGCGTACTTGGTTTGTGTGAGAGGACTTAGGTTCAAGTTCTATGTATGTCAATTGTGTGTTATTTTAATCTGTGCATTATTTTGTTAATATATTTGAGGGTGAGACGTGATAATATAATCCTAAAATTTTAGGAATTATCACGAAACATGATTTGGTTGATTTGGTTATACACTGGTGTTGTAATTGGAAGGTTGTGGGTTCAATCCTTGTTGAGAACTAATTATCTCTCTTTTTGCCAAATTTTCCTTTGACATGGATATGAAAGGGTTTAGAAACCCTAGCAGCCAAGAGAGGTAGATTAGAGGGCTGAAAAACATTCTCTTTATGAGCCTTGATTAACCATTAAACCACCATGTTAATGTGAATTGATGCTCATTAACTTCCATTAGTGATAAATTCGTTTTTCTATTTAAATACATGAAATTAAGCTAGGAAATGTTTGGTTAGAAGGATCCTGGAATTATCATTGAGCAGAGGGTATTGAGAGTGAGTGAGGGAGTGTTCTTGAACGTGAAAAGAAAGAAGGGAAAGCTGAAATTCGTGCAGCAAGGAAGGAAGGCTCTTGGACATCATCAAGAAAGGGTTAGAATATCAATTGGAGTGCGAATTCCAGGTTAGGGGAGTTCCTATTACGTGTTTTTAATTTTTGCTATTGTATAATCATGTGTTCTGAGTCATGTTTGAAATGTAAAACATGTGAATTCTGGTCTGTTAGCGTTTCTGGATTTTTCCAGAAATCGCCTGGCGATGCAAGAACTGCCGCCAAGCGGCATATGCATTTTGCACCAGGTTTCTGGGTTTCTTGATGAACCGCCGGGCGGCTGAAGGAGAACTGGCAGGCGGCACGAACTGGGTTGCCCAGTTTTCTCTCTTTGTTAATGTTTCCGTGGTGTGATGATGTTGGGATTGAAATTCTATTGTGCATAAATCATTGGCTTGATGAATTATTGGTTGTATTGAGTCGTTGCGAAAATTGCATAAATCTTTGTTTGATTGGGTATGAGAGGTTACGCTGGAATGAGAGATGAGATAATATGCAAATTCGTGAATGGGAAGCGTTAGGGATGAACCATAATCCCAATAACTAGGATCGTATCCTATGGAGTCAGAAATTGATGGAAATCAGAGTTGTTGTGAAGGGGTAAGGTTCGCAGGTGCAGGAACCGCCTGGCGGCACCCCTTCGGCTGCCAGGCGCCATACTAGTGGTGCGTGGTGTTCTGATTCACGAAAAACGTTATTTTTCGTATTTTTGCGGAACAGGAACCGCCCGGCAGTAGTTTTGTACCGCCAGGCGCTAGGCTACTGATTCTTTCATGGTCTGCGCAGTTTTTGTAAAACTGAATTTCCCGATTCGTTAACCGTCCGATTTAGGTGAAATTTTGGAAGGTTTTTCACAACATGTTGTTCTTCACTTTGAACGGTGGAGATTTGAATTGGATACCTGCAGAGGGAGATATACGTCACTCATGATTGGGTGTTTGAATTCCCTAATAGTATGATTACTAATGGGTGATTAAGTGTGCTCAAGTGTTGATATGGCTTTGATTGGTGAATGTATATATATAAACATATAGATGTGTGATTGATGAGTATGTTTATGGTAGTGCTTGTTGAAACATGTTGAATATATGAACCTATATATGTTAGCTCGAATGTATGATGTTATAAGTTGTGCAGGATAGGCTGTAGGGCAGGACTATGAGCAGGATAGGCTCATAGGGTTAGACCACATATGGGTTAGTTTCGTGGGAGCACAGTGAAGTCCCAAGACCTAGTTCATGCATATGACTCACGAAGGACTTTGAGATCAAGGATGGGTAATTTGAAAATAATGAAATATGTTAGTGGTGTTATTTTCATTGGGATGGAGGGCATATTTATTTTATGTTTATATGTCTATCTATGCATAGCTCACCCTATCTGTGTGTGTGTGTGGCGATGATCTGGTAATTTATTATCCGGGAGCAAATGATGTTTCAGGTGAGCCAGGAGCTGCATAGAAGCGGAGAGTGGGAACAGAGATCTTGGGATTGTTTATAAAGCATTTTTAAATAACTTTTTGTAATTTCATTATGGTTTTGAACAATAAATTTGTAATCGGAGGATTTGAGTATATTATTAATACTTTATTTATTTATGTTGGAAATTAAATTTAAAGGATTTGAATTTTCCCGTGTTTTTTTGGGAAATGCTTTATTTAATAAATTATGTATTTATTTTTGCCTATTTATTTTATTTTATTTTTATTTTATTTTAAGTAATATCCTATCGGGATGTTAAACCTAGTAGTGACACGAAGAGGATAGAGATGTCTTGAGTATCATTTACATCTCTGGTGGGTAGCCTTATGTATACTATGATTTTTACAAGACCAAACATTGCACAATAAGTGAGAATGGTTAGTAGATTCATGGAAAATCTGACTGGAGAGCATTGAAGTACTATTAAGAGAATCTTGAGATACATAAAAGGAACCTTAGGTGTTGTGACAAATGGAAAAGAACAAAGCATGGTGTAAAGATTTGATTAATTTCATCAAAATCTTCAAGTGGGAGATTATGAGAAGAGAAGTACCACATTGGTGGGAACTTACCTTGGGGGCTTAATTTTCACGTTATAAAAGAAGCTCAGTGTTTCACTAGGAACATCATCCTAAAGTTTCTTCCTTTGGCTTATTGCTTGAGAGAAAAATTAAGAGAGAATATTAGTCTCTCCTTTAAGAGAGATAATGTTAGTTTCTCCTTAAGGTTCTCCTTGAATTTGTTTATCCTTTTTCCAAGAGAGAATTTGTCAATGTTTTCTCCTTAGGCTAGAGGGAAAGGTATGTGGCTAGAGGGAAAGGTATGTAATTTTTCTTTCTTTAATAAAATTACATTCTTTACCTATTATTTGTTTTGTTCCTTTTATTTTTCACCTTTTATTTTGGTTGTCAGTACTTGTGTTATTACTCTAACACCTAACAAATCCTAAAGTTTAAAGGGTTTCTTGTATCAAAAGTCTTTCGTTTCAAGAAAGCATGTTCCATTGTAGGACGACAGTACAAAGGAATGGTTACCACTAGATACTCGCTTGAGAGGGAGGTGTCCTAACGTAGAAGGACTCACACTTGAGGGAGAGATTGTTAGGAATTCAAGGTGAGTCTAAAGTTTCACATCGACTAAAAATGAATAAGACGACTAGTATATAAGTAGAATGACCCATAAACTCATTGCCTTAAGGTTTTGGGTTAAAATGGTGTTTTAATCTCTTATATAGACTTGTTCACCACTCATTGGTACAAATTACTCAGAAATGCATAATTCTTTCTCATTGAATGTACCGATGTGTTAAGTTTGTTTTATATACAAAAGTCTATATTAATTATGCATGGAGTCCTTCCATCATGTATCTGTATGTGGTTTTGTAAGCGCGTGGCATTGTCATTCTCTACATGTATTAGTTTTTGTAGTTTTAATTATTTTCATAGGGGAGTCCATTTGTAGTCCTTGCATGCTATGTATGGCCTTTATTCTTTATTTTCATAAGAGACATTTGCCAACTTATGGATTTTATTTAAGTTATTTTTTTTCCTTTCACTTTTATGGTTTACTAGTAGCTACAATAAGCATTGACAAAGAGTCTCTACTGTGATTATTGTCATTTTAAGTATATAAATGCATGAAGTGTTTCCCATTGTTATGCCTTTTCTTAAGCAAAAATTATTTTTTGACAAACATTTTTTTGACAAAATTACTAAATAGAGTAATTTTTTTTATTTTTTTATGGAAGTTACAAAAATAAAGTAATAAAGTTTTGGGTTTTTTTTACCAAAAATGGTTGTTTGTCAAAGTTTGTCAAACAAAATTTTGTTAAACTATCATTCCCCTTTCTTAAGTTGATTGACTTGTGATGTTTTAAGGAAAAGAAGCTATCATGATTTCCTATGCATGAGTGTTTTTTTTTTTTTTTTTTTACCATTTTTTTTTGTTTTTTATTTTTTATATTTTAATAAAAAATTTTTTTTTTTTTTTTTTTTTTTTTGGTTTTTTTTTTTTTTTTTTTTTTGGTTTCAAATAGGTGCAAATGTGTAAATGACATGTGTGAGCTGCTATTTCAATAGTGTTTGAGTTGCTATTTCAATAATACTTAAGGAATTGCATAAAAAGTAAAAATAAAAATAATGGAAGGAGGGTGATTCAAGAGTTTGAGAAGCCTAAAACAAACTTAAGAATGAGGTCTTTTAGTTTAAATTTATTTTTCAAGCATTATTTTTTTATGCAAAAATTATCATAATCAATTTCATTTAATTTTCACACTGTTTTCCAATTTCAACTCAAGTTCATCGCTTATTTCATTAGAGATCGCATCTCTATTATCTAGTATAAGGTTAAACCCTGACCTAGTTAATAGTTCTGCAATTCAATCTAAGTAAAAATTTATGTTCCTCATCAAAATATATGTAGAAAAACTCTCAAAACTCATAAATAAAAAAGTATTGAAAAACAAAAACGAACAAAAAAAACACATTTTTAATACTAATATGAATTTTTCAACAAATAGAATAAAAACACCAATACAGCCAGAAAGAAAAACATACTAAACTCTAGAATAGAGGTAAGGAAGGGGAGGCAAAGACTGAAATTAGTAAATGAGAAGTCATATAGATAAAAAAAGAAAATAAAAATAAAAAATAATTATAAAAAATATAATAACTAATATTTCTTTTTTCCTAAACAAAATTATAATTTATTAAAAAAAATTAACTCAATAAATATCATTTTTAATACCAATAAAAATTAACAAATACTAATAATAATTTAATAGAGGTATATTGGTATTATGCAATTATTTTTAGGTTTTCTTAAAGCATAATTTTATAATTAATTTAATTATAAAATATTAATAGTAATAAAAAATAAAAGTTTTTATTTTTTTAGCCTGTGGTTATTGCTTCATTCTTGATGGTCCTATGTGGAAGTGAACATGCCTTCATGTTATTGGTTGGATTCTATACAGCACTGTTCCATTATGCGTGGGTTTTACGTTGCATTCAAGGCACACAAAAAATACTATTGGATTTCTTCATTGATATTAATTTCATGGCATTTATTATATGAATGAAATATTTTGAAACACAGCATGATATATTTGAAACATATGTGAGGTGTCATTTGGCCTTGGTTAAAAAAAGGGCGTGGGCTCTGTCTTGGAAGTGTATTAAATATTGTGGTGCAGTGCTTTAGTGTTTCCATGTTCCTTTATTGTTTGCATATTGTTATCAATGTCTGTACATGAAGCATCTCATCTGCGCATGTTTATCCAATTATGTCTTTTTCCTTTTATATATTATTTTATTGATTTTATGATTATGCATGCTAGATTTCATAAAAGTTATAGCCTAGTTCTAGTTCAATGTCCAAGTATTAAAAATCTTTCTAAAATTATGTTAAAAAAATAATGATTATGAATTTTTTTTTCTTTAACATAATTTTGACAATCATAATAATTATAATAATTATGAAAATTTATTATTTATTGGGTGGAGTCTCTCATATTCATTTGATGTAGAATTTTCATTCATATAATATATGTTGAGTCTCAGGTTCATTTATAATTAAATTGACATTCATAATTGTAAGACTCAAAAAGAATGATGAAATGAAAACTATCATTACAATAAAATCATAAATTAGAAACTAATTTAAAAAAAAATTAGTTACTATAATGACCAATTTAGATACCAGTTTACAAAATTAAAAATTATTGATTACTAAAATAATCACTATTACAAATAAAAAATTATAATCGATCTAAATTAGTTACTAATTATTTAAAAACCAATTTAGAAACTAAATCATTTTGGCAGCCAAAACTAAAGGCGGCAAAACGGGTTGGGCCCAACGGCCCAACTCAAGTTAAAAGGGATGACTTAGGCTAAAGATTTCAACCCGTTAGTCCGTTCTGACACATCCTGTCCAGTCTGTCCTGACCCGTTGTCCCGTTTTAAAAAAATAAAATAAAATAAAAATAATTAAAAAGATTAACTTTTTATATTATATTATTTAAATGTGTTAAAATATATATATAATAGTATTGTAATTTAAATCATTAACAACCACAAATTAAGTTTCAATTATTAGTTATAATTGAATAATTTAATATGTAAATTTTATAATTATTTTAATTTATCTAATTAAAAACATCAATTAATCAATTAAAAGTTTAAAAAATATTTTATTTGATTAAATAGGCCTTTAATATTAATTTATACGTATAAATAAACAAATTTGAAAAATTTGAAAAAAAATTAAAAAAGTTTAAAAAATATATAAATAAACTCACGGGCCAACTTGGTCGGGCCGAGCTAGGCTGTTTTGCCAGATAGCTAATTTTTAGTAACCAATTTTCTTTGGTGGCCAAAATGTGGTTACTAATTTTAAAGACCAATTTAATAACCAATTATAACTTTTTATTCATAATAGTGACTATTTTAGTAACCAATAATGTTTAGTTTTGTAAATTAGTATCTAAATTGGTTACTATAGTTACTAATCATTATTGGTCACTAAAATTGGTCATTATTTAGAAGTTTTCTTGTAGTATATATTATTCTGGGAAAGACAATTGTGTACAAGAGAGAGGAGGAGAATCCTATATAAAGGGTTGCATGACCCATGCAACATATAACAGAAAACAAAACTAACGCTAACAAAAACTAACACACGCTAGATCCCTTAACATCCCCTTGGAAACTCATGGTGGATGGACATCAACAATTTTGAGTTTCTAGCGAAAGTCATGAAAAACAGATCCAAAAATGGGTTTAAAGAGAGTGTTTACAATTTGGAACCTTGTTGGTATATGACGAACAAAAACTTATTTTTGTTTCACTTTATCACGTACAAAATGAAGATCTAATTCAAAGAGCTTTGTTCGTGAGTGCATTACTAGATTGGCCGTAAGGAGAACAACTTCAAGATTATCATAGTGAATGATCGGAGTTGGAAGGCTTCGATATTCTGCTTCGGTCAAGCTTCACGAGACCACTTTTTGCTTCTTAGACAACCATGAGAAAATGTTGTTGTTGAAATAAACATAGTAACTTGATGTTAATTTTCAGTTGTCGAGGTCAAAACCCCAATCAGCATCAATGAAAGCCTGTAAGGAGTTTGTAGAGGATGGAGAAAAATGAATGCCATGGGACTAACTGCTTGCTATATATTGAAGGATTCTTTTAACAGCTTCACAATGATGTATTTGTGGATTTTGCATAAATTGTCACACTTTATTAACAAAGAAGGTGATGTCAGGCCTAGTGAACGTCAGGTATTGGAGAGCTCTGATGACTTGTCTGTACAAAGTGGGATCCGAGAATGATGAATCCACCCCAAGGCTTATAGCTTGGGCCAATGTCAAGGCACATTCCATGGCCCACATACACCTCAATGCCCAAGTCCAATGAAAGGCCCAATAACAATAGATATGTCAAGACATTAGATTAGACTTTATTTTTGGGCCAATTGTTTAGGCCATGCTTTGAAAAATAAATTGTAAAATTACTAGAAGTAGTTTTTGGTCATAATTCATCTAGCTTTTGCAATTGGGTCCATTCAAGCCTAATTACAAAAGTCTAGACCAAGTTTGCATCTAGCCTTAGCCATGAGTTGCACATTTAGCACATGTGTTAAATGAGGAAAGTGTGACATGCCACATGGCATGTGATCCACTTTTTGTGGATCTTAGATCTAGATCTAGATCTAGACACATGTGTTTCACTTGGCCACCTTGCATTTGCATTCCATTTAGTCTTGCATTTGGTTTTCATTTTAAGAGATGCTTTCTACTATAAATGAAAGTCACCACACTCTTTGTAAGGTTACTCTTGAATTTTTATTGCAAATACATGTTGAGATCACTCCATGACTTGCACTTTTGAGAGTCCAAATTGCTAGAGCATTCTCCTATATGTCTCCTCTAGCCCTCCTCCCTAAGTTAGCCTAACCTCTTAGGAACCTTCACCAAACCACTTTCGCTACCACTACATCTCTAACCTTCGGTGCTTCATCCATTTTGTTGCAAGGAAGCTTCAATGAACCATCAAATTCCACCATGGAGCTTCATTAGAGAAGGTTGTTGAAGCATCAATAGTAAGCTTTAAAGAAGAAATCATTGGTGATGGTTGTGGTTTGGCATCAAGCATTTCAGCTTTATCCAGAATTTGTTGAGTTAGATGAAGACCCCTTGTGGATGACCAGTGTGCTTCAATACCAAGGAAAAAGTTGAGAAAACCAAGATCTTTCAAAGCAAATTGACTATAAGGAGCTTAAATCAGAGATTTGATGTGTGTGGCATTGTTTCTTATGACAAAAATATCATCAACATAGATTAAAATTAGTAATATAGAACCATTATGAAAACGTGTAAATAATGAAGCATCACTAATAGAGGATAGAAAACCCATCTGAGTAAGAGTTATGTTGAGCTTATGATACCACACATGCAGGGCTTGTTTAAGGCCATACAAAGCTTTGCAAAGAAGACAGACCTACAAAGTATTGGACGCAAATTGACTCATGTATACAATTTCTTCCAAATCACCATGAAAAAAATGCATTGTTGATGTCAAGTTGGTGGATTGGCCACTTCGTTGAAACTGCTAAAGAAAGAACAACACGAATAGTAGTTGGTGTGACTACGGGGCTGAAAGTCTCAGTGAAATACAACCCTTAAACCTGATTAAAACCTTGAGCCATTAGGCAGGCCTTGTGTCTTTCCAAAGAGCCATCTTTATTATACTTATTTTTTGGAGAAGATAAAGGATTGGAAGATAAATAAGAGGTGTTTGAATGATCAGGTTGGGACGGATGGGTAAGAGAATTTTCTAGGGAGAGAACTATAAGAGAAGGTGGTGATGAGATAACAGGTTGCGAACAATCAGAAGGCTCAAAGGGATTGGGAGTAATCTTGTAAAGAAACATTTGCTCATTAAACAAAAACATTACGAGAGATGTAGATTTTCCCTGAGGGATTTAAACATATGTATCCTTTTCTACTATAGCTTTAACCAAGAAATAAGCAATCAAAGGATTTGAAATTAAATTTGTGTTTTTGAAAAGGGTGAAGTAAAGGAAAACACAAGCAACAAAATATGAGAAACATGTTGTAATCAGTATTTTTGTGAAACAAAGTATGATGTGGTGTGTTATTATTCAAAATAGGTGTTAGAAGGTGATTAATAATGCGTGTAGCACTAAAAAAGGCTTAAATCCAATACTTAAGAGGAAAACCAACATACATAAGTAAACTAAGACCAATTTCAACAACATAATGATGCTTGCCCTCAATATAGCCATTTTGTTGATGAGTGTGTGGACATGTGTAACAGTGAATGAAGCCAGCAGCCATAAGAAACTTATCAATAACCTGAAACTCTTTAGCATTGTCACTTTGAATGGTTTTGATTTTCAGATTGAGTTGATTTTTAATAAAAATTTTGAATCTTAAAAACATTGTAAAAGCTTGAGATTTAGAGTGTAAAAGATGAACCCAAGTGTATTTTGAGAAAGCATTAAGAAATTATATACAAGATCTATCACCAGAAACAGATTTAACATGAGATGCCCCATGCATGTCTACAAAAACAAGTTCAAGGGGAGTAGTATAAACTATTTTGGAAGAGGAGAAGGGTTGTTGATGAATTTTAGAAACAACAAATGCATTACAGAATTGAAAAACATTGTTAATATGAAGATTACAAGAGTGAAGAATTTGTTTGATAGTACTATGGAAAGCATGTCCCATTCATGCAGGCCATAGAGCAAAAGTATGAGATCTTGTTACAGTGGAGTTCATGGTGGGTAGCATGGTGTGTGAACTAGTTGACTGAAGATAAGGAAAGAGGTCTATCCCATCTTTAATTCTTCCTTGAAGTAGAATCACTTTGGAGTCGTGGTGTTTAACATTACAAAAGTCAGGATAAAATTCAAAAAACACTTTGTTATCACGTGCAAATTGAGATACGCTTATAAGATTCTTTGTAATGTTAGGAACGTGTAAAATGTTTTTCAAAATAAATTTTGCATTCTGATTATTATCATAGGACAATGTGAGAAATTGGCAAACCTAAACCATTGCCTAATATTATGCGTTCATTACCAATATAGGAGTTTTGAGATGAGAAAACAAATTGATCATTAGTGACATGGTGTGATACGCCATTGTCGGGATACCATAGTGAGTCAAGGACCGTGGAGGTGCAAGAAAGCTTATCAAGATTGTCATTGGTAGGTGGAGAGGCTTGAGCATTGTGGACCTATGGTTGTAGTTGGTAATCTTGAGTAAATTTGTGCCAGCAATTAGGGGCATCTTGACCCTTTTTTAAACAAATTTGACATTGAACATTTCTTGAATTAGATGAGTGAGATGAGTGGTTTGAAAAGATCGACCACCACGCGTTTGGGATGAAGATCTTGATCGAAAATGTCCACCATGACTATTTGAGCGACCACGTTGCGAAGAATTATACCAAGAAGAAGAGGTGACATTGACTTGAGATGAAATAACGTTGGCTTGTAAAGCAAGAATGATCTATTTATGTTTCTTGAGACGCTATTCTTGAGCTAGGAGAAGCGATACAATCTCATCGACGGTGTAAGAATTAGTGGAGACAAGATAGAGGTGACAAATGAGTCATACTCATCTGGGAGGCCATCCAATATAGCCTCGATGTGATCTTCATCTATAATTGGCGAACCATTGGCTAAAAGAGGTTTTACTGATTTCCTTATATTAAGAAGTTATGTAGGAACATCACGTTCACGCTTGGGTGTTTTGAGCTACAATTTTAGCTTCTTGACTCTGGCTCTAGAATGATTTGCATAGTATGTATGTAGTTTCTTCCAAATCTGGGCAACTGTGGTGAGTCCCACTATTTGGTTGAGCATTGTTGGAGACATAGAGGCTAGTAGCCATGCTACAAGAAGATGACCTTGGTGTTGGTGGTGTAGAAAGTGGTGGGATTAAGAGATTGGGTGGTAGTAATAGTGTCGGTAAGAAACTGAGAAGGAATATTATCACCTTCAAGAAAGTGCAAGAATTCTAAGCCTTGAATGATGGCAAGAATTTTCTGCTTCCTTATGAAAAAATTATCTTTAGTGAGCTTGTGGATGATGGGAGTTGTGAAGTGATGAGGAACGAAGGTGGAAGCATTCGTGGGTGATTGGGAAGGGCGAGATGTTTGAGTGGACGTAGATTTGGAAGCCATGGATCAACACGCTCTAGATACCATGTAAGACTAGCAAAGAATGATGAAACAAAAACTATATTATTCTGTGAAAGACAATTGTGTATAAAAGAGAGGAGGAGAACCCTATATAAAGGGTTGCACAACCCATGCAATAGAAAACAGAAAACGAAACTAACACTAACAGAAACTAACACACGCTAGATCTCTTAACAATAATAAAAAAAATGATTATTATGTTAAGTCTCAAACTTACTTGATAATGAAAGAATTCACATATTTTTAAAAATTATTTATTATCATGTCAAGTCTTGGATTCCAAGAATAACTTATTATTCTAGTTCCTGATTTTAAATGATTTTGAATTATTTTGGAAATGGTAAACAATAGGTTTTGGTTACCCAAAGAACTAGTGTATATTCAACTATAGGCTTCAGTTGTATCAAGAACTGAAGCATGTGGTCATGAATAGGCTTCGCTTAACTAGAGAACCTAAGCCTATTCCCTTACTTCCTCGCTTTAAATAATTTTGAATTATTTTGGGCAATGGTCAAATTTAGGTTTCAATTATCCAAAAAATTGATGCTTATTCAGTAATAGGCTTCAGTCTTCCCCATAATAAGTGTATATTCATTTGTTTTTTTTATATATTAAATATGCTTTAATTGTTTTTGGGTTCGATTGACTTATGAACTAAAGTCTATTCTTGAAGTATAGGTTTTGATTAGGAACCAAAGTCTAAATCTCCTATTTTTTATTTCGTTTAGATATGCTTCGATTGTTGAACCGAAATATAATATCAAAAAAAACCAACACCACAATCCTTCACTTCATCAATATAAATATCATCAATCAAAAAATAACATTAGGCTATAAAAAAACAATGATTTTGTTAGAAAATAACAACATTAAAAATATTAACTTAAAAAAAAAACCATCAATATATTCAAATAAAATTGTCTAATCACTAACACAAAAAAACCTTTTAACGTCACCCCAATAACGTCTGCCTAAAAAAAGCTCAACGTTAAAAATGACCGGTGACATTTTTGTAAATAACGGGACCTTTTTAACATATGTCCGCTCCACGTCACACGTAAAAAGTACCCCGACGTCATTTAAAAAAGGACGTCAGACTCCTTCGCGCCAGACGTCCCTTAACGTTGGCTACCCCACCCCCGATGTCACTTAATGTCGGATTAACACAACACCGACATTGAGTTTTGTTTATCACTACGCGAAATGTAGAAACCCTTACGTTGTTCACCGTTTCCGCGAGATTTCCCGTCGGCGACGCCATTTCTGACCTCCTCCAGCTGAGTTTCGAAAGGTTTTTGCCATCAAACTTGTTGGGATTTGATTATGGGTTGATTTTATGCGTTTTGAACCGATTATTTTGCGTTTTCATCCCCATTTGCAGCATTTTGAGATTCGTCCCACTTGCTCATCATTCCCATTTGGCCAGCAGTGTGCGGAGACCCTAGACTCCCTCTCAAAGTTCGTCTTTCAATTAGAAGAGGTTAGTTTTTCATTGTATGTATATAATTGTTCGTTGTATGTATATAATTGCTTGTATTTTTTTTATAATTGTCATTATAGTTTTAGTCTTAGACTATTTTTTTTTTTGTTAATTTTTTTGGCCTATTTCTTTTTTTATTTAAAATTGTATAATAATATTTGTAAAATTACGAAATAAAATTATATTCATTATTAGATATATGCATGTTTAAATAATTCTAATTGCATTTTATTTTTGAATATTATTGTTGCAGTGTTATTTTACATATGTAGATTTATTATACTTATAGTATACACTGAGCGAAACTTAGTTCCCGTTTGAGATTCAGTACAAATGATTAAATTTTTAATCGTTTGTATTAAATCTTAAATTTTCCGATTGGGTAGTTTGAAAAAATTATTTTTCATAATTTGCTACAATGTGTACATTGAGGTTTATGCATAAATTTCATAAATTTTCGATTGAGGCTAATTTGTGTTGTTCTCTAGATGCATATTTGATTGTGATCATGACCGATCACTTTCATTTCATGTACTTCAGAGACCAATGCGAAATGCTGTCGAAATTTTGTGAAGTTTATGATGTTTGACTTCTTTGTATATGTGTTAGCAAATTATGAAAAATATTTTTTTTCGAATGGGTAGGGCTTCACCTTGTGAGAGTTAAAAGTTTGAGATTGATTGAGTTTTTTACGAACATAGTATGGATCGAAGCTGGATGAATGAGTGTCGCATCAGTGAAGAATATGAAAAGGGGGTTTCTGAGTTTTTGCAATATGTTCAAGAACACGCAATCTCAAGTAACGGGACATATTTTTGTCCTTGTGTTTGTTGTCTTAATCAAATACGTCATGACTTGGGAACAATGCGTGATCATCTATTCATCTTTGGTATAATGAGAAGTTATACACTTTGGACTTGGCATGGAGAAGTATTAGACAAGCCTACGACGTCACGAGGAACAGATTATGTAGATGACTGGATGAATGATCATTTAGAAGATATGGTACGTGATGTTGGGGAGGAGAATTTTGGAAAAGTTCATTTATATGATTCTCTTAAGTCCGATTCAGAGGAACAATTGTACCCAGGATGCACTAACTTTACGCGACTGTCAGCAACTTTGAAATTATTCAGTTTAAAAGCAAGGCATGGATGGACGGATACAAGTTTCACAGAATTGTTGGAGTTGTTAAAGGAGATGCTTCCAGAAAATAACACGTTACCTATCCGTAATTACGAAGCGAAGAAAGTTTTATGTCCAATGGGTTTGGAATATCAAAAGATACATGCATGCCCAAATGATTGTGTTTTATACAGAGACGAGTTTGCTTCACTGAAGGCGTGTCCAACATGTGGTTTATCGCAGTTTAAAAAGAAAATTGATGGAAATAGTGGCGATGAAGACAAAGATGGTCCACCTACTAAGGTGATGTGATACCTTCCTATAATTCCTAGATTCAAACGACTATTTTCCATTAAAGAAGATGCAAAAAACCTGAAATGGCACGTTGATGGAAGAAAGTGTGATAATCTTCTTCGACACCCAGCTGATTCTCCACAATGGAAGAAGATTGATGAAACATTTCCAGAATTTGGTGCTGAGCCAAGAAACTTAAGACTTGGACTTGCTACAGATGGTATGAATCCTTATGGGAACTTAAGTAGCAAACATAGTTCATGGCCAGTTTTGCTGATGATTTACAATTTATCTCCTTTGTTGTGCATGAAGAGGAAATATATGATGTTGTCTATGATGATATCGGGTCCTAGACAACCTGGAAATGACATTGATGTGTACCTAAAGCCGTTGATCGATGATTTGAAACTATTATGGGAAGAAGGTGTCGATGTGTATGATTCATATTCTCAAGAATTGTTTTGTTTGCGTGCAATGTTGTTTTGCACCATAAATGATTTTCCAGCATATGGAAACTTGAGCGGTTACAGTGTTAAAGGTCATTTTGCATGTCCCATTTGTGAAAAAAACACGAGTTATATTCAATTGAAGCACGGTCAGAAAACTGTGTATACAAGACATCGAAAGTTCCTTCCTCGAAATCATCCTTATCGTAGAATGAAAAAAGCATTTAATGGAAGTCCCGAGGATGAAGTTGTAGCGAGACCTTGCAATGGTGAAGAAATATACAACCAAGTGGAAATCATTGACATTGTGTTTGGGAAACATCCAAAGAAAAAGACCACGGAGAAAAGCATTTGGAGGAAACGATCAATCTTCAATTATAGAGCGGTACATTGCAGAAGAAGCCATTGAATTCTGCTCAAGTTATATGCCAAGTTGTGAACCAATTGGAGTTCCTAAGACTAGACATGAAGGTAAATGTGAAGGTAAGGGTGTGCGTGGAGTGAAGATTCAAAGTGTTAGTAGAAAATTAGTTGATCAAGCCCATTTGTACATCTTAAACAACACTGTAGAGGTCATTCCTTACATAACGCAACACATTGATGAAACGAAATCAGCACATCCACGAATGAGTGAAAAATGGGCACTTAATGAACATAACAAAACATTCTTATCATGGTTTAAGAAAAAGGTTTACGCGACTCCAAATGTTTCTGAAACTCTATTGAGGCTAGCTCGTGGACCGAACAATGATGTCATTACATATGGCGGGTACTACATAAACAATCATTGTTTTTATTCAAAGATGGAAGATGACAAAAGTAGAGTTCAAAATAGTGGGGTTACACTTCAAGCTGAATCTGTACATTTTGCCAGTTCTAAGGACAAGAATCCAATTACAGCATCCATGAGTTACTTTGGAATAATACACGAAATATGGGAAGTTGATTATGTGACTTTTAGAGTGCCAGTTTTCAAGTGTAAATGGGTTGATAGTAATTCGGGTGTTAGCACAGATGACTTTGGCTTTACTTTGGTGGATCTTAACAAGATGAGTGATACAAATGAACCATTTATTATGGCTAGTCAAGCAAGACAAATTTTTTATGTCATTGATCCAGCCAATCAGAAATTGTCAGTTGTATTAGAAGGAAGAAACATGCACGTAAATGATGATGAAGATTGTCTAGACATACTTGAGACAACGTCTTTCTCATCAAGAACCATTCAAGACAAAGTTGATGATGTAACTGATGACATCCATGCTATTCGAAGTGATCACAATGAAGGCATATGGGAGAACACAATTTCTTGATAGGTGTTTATTTAATAATATTGTCACATTTACTTTTTTTTTTATTTTTCTTCCTGTTTTAATATAATAGAGGTTAATTGAGTATATTTTCATTGTTAACATTTCCTAATGATATGTTTCAGGTATGACAAGCTCCGGATCAGACCAGGAGGGACCTGGTAGATCTGTGACTCGGTTGCCGGATGTCACAAACCGACGAGAGAGGATGCCGGTCCACATTGATCCTCGATCGGGTGAACCCAGTGGCCCTTGGGAAAAAAAGTACCGTAGCTACATAGGAATGTTGGCCAAAACGAAAGTTTCTATTGCAATTGCATGTTGGGATGACGTCGCGGAGGTCGAGAAGAACCTCCTATGGCAGGATCTTGTGGTATGTTTACTTAAACCAACTATAGTATTTTTTTATGTTACTGTTAACATAACATATTTTATGTTTTAAACAGCACAAATTTGAGATTACTCCGAACACTGAGCGAATTAGAAAGAAAGTCTTATCTCACATAGCCACCAGATGGAGGGACTTCAAGGCAAGGCTCACACGTTTATATGTGTTTGGAGATAGACAACATGACACTCCTTGTGAGAAGTACAAAATCTCGGAGGAGGAGTGGATGCAATTTCGTGCATGTAGAGAGTCTGGAGACTGGCAGGTTTGTTTGTTAAATTTGTTTATAGTGACACTAGTCATACATTTCTGTATTCAAACTATTAAATAATGTTATGTGTGGCAGGAAAAAAGGACAGCAGCCCAACAAAGACAAAGGCTTAATGATACACCACATGTACTCTCTCGAGGTGGTTATGCATTATTGGAGAAAAAATTGAAAAAGTCGTGTGCACAGACTCTGGGACTTGAGTCCCCTGACCTAGTGGATGCAATTCCTAGGTACGAGATGTGGAAGGCTGCTCGGACTAAGTCCGATGGGCAAATGACATCACAATCAGCTCAAATCATATCTCAAAAAATAGTAAGTACAAATCTTATTTGACTATCATAGTTCATATGTTTCTCCTTTTGATTAAACTTTCTTTTGTGGTGTAGGATGAATTAATTGAGCAAGAGACTCAGGGTTCGTTTGTTGGCCATGGTCGGGACGATATACTCACAACGGCAATTGGAAGGCCAGAGCACCCAGGACGTGTGCGTGGTGTTGGAGGTGCCATTGGTCTTCGAGATTACTTTGGTCCTCCACAAAGAAGTAATGAATCGTTGAGTCAAGAGGCCTTGAGGAAGATGGAGCAACAAATGGAGGAAAGATTCAACCAACGCATGGGAATTATGGAGCAACGTTTTATGGAACAACTTCAACAGCAACAACAAATACAAAGAACACTTGAAGAAAAGCTTCAGTCCATGCAGCAACAGAACATGGAATTACCCACTCAAGCTCCAACAGGACAACGTGTGAGTACAAAAGGCTCATGCTCTGGTGTAGATCATACTGACTACACAAGTCAGTATGAGCTATTGGTTGATGAAGACCCCCCGCGCGTAGTGGCCATAGGACGACAACTTCAGGGTGGGGAGACTATCCATGGTGTTCCTCTATTGCCCCATCATGCGCGTGTGATGATTGATGAAGTTCGAGATCCCCATGCCCAAGTGCCTGTGCCAACTTCAGAAATCCAATTTGTTGGGGAAGCTTTAGGCACATTTATTGCTTGGCCTAAAGCATTGATCATGCCATACTTTAGCCCACCAAAGGTATTATGACATCATGTTTTTAGTAGTTCAATCTTACAATTTATAAAACTTTTAACGTCAAACCTTTCTAAATCTTTATTTCAGTCCACTCGTCCTGAAAAACAGCCGGTCCGACGTCCACGTGTTATACGTGAAGATGATGAAATGGCAGAAGCAGAAGATGATCCTCTAGGAAAGCTGCTTCTGAAATTACACAAGTTGAAAAGAGGACCGGTAGAGCTAGAGTGGGAGTTAAGAGTATTTGGCCTCCATTGTCATGTCCCATTGTACATAAAC
>Ga0214544_1002805_pt1 | contig 36427 bp, 26 predicted proteins | sample CNSS3metaG_FD_160074 | JGI IMG/M metagenome (GOLD analysis project Ga0214544, IMG submission 160074) | Root nodule microbial communities from cowpea collected in UCLA plant growth center, Los Angeles, California, USA - CNSS3 | ecosystem: Host-associated > Plants > Roots > Nodule | place: USA...
TATAAATTGGTAGTGATTTTTTATTTGTTTGTTTTTCAAGAATCAATCGGAGAAAGGAGACTTGTTGATCTAAGCACTAATTATGGTTAAATATTTATTTTTTAAAATATTTTTGTAAATACCCGTGAATACCCGTGGATACCCGCGGATATGAAAAAAATAGACGGGTACCCGCATAACGGATACCCGACGGATATGGGTACGGATACGGGGCAAATATTTTTCCAGCAGGTAGGGTACGGGGGAACTATTACCCGTACCCTACCCGCCCCGTTGACATCCCTAGGATTAATCCTTCTAGGATAAAATTTGAATCTACACCTGTGTCAAATAGGGCAATAGTTTCTAGGACAAAGTCTTCAACTATTATCTTAATATTGATGAAGAATTTTTGTATCGTCAAACGACTAATAAGACCCAGAAAGTCTCCAAATTCTTCTTTGTTTTGTATTTCTGTTTCAAGAATTTCTTCTTGATCAGAATTCTCCTCTAAATTGGATAATATTGCATTGCAAATTGTTTGTTGTTCTTTTATTTCTTTGATCTCCTTTTTGATATTGTGGATTTTCGTCTGGAGATCCTGAATGGTTACTGGTTTAGAGGCAGATTTTTCTAACCTTTTGAAAATAGGTTTAAGATCATATCTATTTGTGACTAGTAAGTTTTTCCTAGGAAGTCTGTTCTAGGGTTTGTTTGAGCTTATTCAAATAAGTTCTTTTTTCATTGGGGTCCGGAATGGAATTAATTACTTCAAATAAAAGATCTTGCTCTTTTGTTAAAACATTCACGGTTGGAATGTTTTCATTGTCAGAGGATGATTCTTGTTCATCCTCTTGAATTTCATTGAGATTTTCTTCAGAGAGTTCTGGATCAGATTCTTCTTCGGAAGTTTCAACTAGAAAATTGTTGATCTTTTCTTCCAATTCTGGTTCTAGATTGAGGTTGCTTAATTTTCTTTTGAGTCTGCAGTATTTACTAGTATGACCTGGTTTCCTATAATTGTAGCAAATAATGCTTTTTGTTGTTGGTGGTCTAGTTTGTGTTTTGCTTTTTTTAGATTGAAATGGTTTTCTAGACCTACGAAATTTTGGTCTACTATTCTTAGGTCTGGTACTTGGAAATTGTTCTTGTTTGACAACTTTCCTAGTTTTCTTTGTAGAGCATCCTGGTATACCAAATTGCTCACAAAACGTTCCTAGTTCTTTTCTACTTTGAGATTTTTCCTTAGCAAGTTGTCTTTGGAGTTTATCGTTTTGACAAATTTCTAAGGCTGTTTTTTGCACATAAGAGATAAGTTGACCATAAGTCAAATGGTCGTAAGGAATGATATTATCAGGGGTTAAACTTCTGATTTTTTCCCTGACCTTATCTCCTAATGATCTAGGAAGTCCTGCTAAGAATTTTTCTTTCCAGAAAGGTTGTTGACTATCTTCCCTAGTGTAAATTCTTATAAGGAAAGTGCCTTTGTACCATTTGAAATCTCCTAAGGTTTTACACCTGAGATTTGATAATAATTCAGCAGACCTATCTTTCCATAAAGATGGATCTCCTATGAAGTGTTGGGCTATTGTAAACACTAGAGTGTTGACAGCATCTGGGATGGTTTCACCATTATTATAAATTGGATCACCATTATCATCTATTTTGACAGCTAAAAAGATATCAGACTTTTGGGCTTCCGTGAGATATTGATCCCACCAACCCTTTAATTGGCCGGTAAAACTAGATACTATAATACTGGCTATGGCTTCTTCTGTGGAATCATGGGCTGTTTGGTAGGCCGTACAAACCATGGTCATGTGTTGTAACATTTGCATGATATTGTACTCAGATTTGCCATCAATGTTCCATTCATAAACATTGTTGGTGTTGAATCCATTTGTTTTTGTGCTTGTATCTTCCATAGTAAGATCCAAGGTTGTTGGTTTAGTTAAACTTTTCCATTGCTTGTTTGCAATGACTAAGATTGGATTGATTTGTGAAGGAGTATTAGGTTCAGATTCATTATATGAGCTTTATTCTAGGACGGCTATGGTTTTTGTAGGTTGTCTAATTTTGAGTTTTGAAGAAGTTTCTTCGGTGGGTTGAGGAGTATCTAGAACAACTGTCGTTAGTAAATTATTAATTTTATTTAATAATTCACCATGATTTTGATCAGAAGTGGCTTTAGCTTTTAATAGGTTTTGTTTAGCCTTCTGACTTATTTTGAAAGGTTTGAACAAAGGTTTTTCTAATTATTTTGAGGTAGATGCTTGCCCTGAAGAACTACCTATTTTTAGAAGTTCAAGTTTTGGAGAGATTATTTTTTCTCCTAATACTTGGAGATATTTGTTTGTATAATTGGCCTGTTCCATAAGGCTTTTGATATCCTTTGAAGAAAGTTCTTCATTTAAGTCTTTGGTTTTAAAGGGTGCAGCTATTACTGGATTTCCCTTATCATCCCTAAGGTTAGGGAGTTGGTATTGTATTTTTGGAGGTAGTTCGGTTTGAACCTTTTCTCCATCCTTGAGATGCCATATCGTGATGATATTAGTGGTTTTGAAATCTATGATTTCTTCTTGGAAAGGATATTTTATATTGTTTTTGATGGTATAAGCATGAAACCAATCAAAAAATGGGATATTTAGTTTTACCTTTTCAAGAAAATTGTAATAGATTTCTTGAATAATAACTCTTTTAGAATTTTGGTAATTTTTAAAAAACCAATTTCTTTGGAATGTAAAGGAGCAAAGGGGCAAATACAAATATTTAGATTTATAATATTTAGATTTATTAGAAAACCCATCACCAAACAAATCAATCTTATTCAACAAAAATCAAATCAAATCAATTTTTTAAAAGAAGAAATTTCTTTTAAAAATATTGATTTCCAATTAAGCTTGCCCCAAATTCAACAAAATATCAAAAAAGTGCTCCATGGGATTAATCTATATATATACTGAGATTAATTTTATTATACATCTAATTTCTATTTCACTTACATGTGCAAGTTTTGTTTCCATGGGAGTTGATACAATTAGTGATGTCCCTACTAATGATCTTGTTGATTCCCCAACACTTCCATTACCATACATTAAACAACTATCTTTTTTTTATATCTTTGAAGCCATATACCTATTTGCAACATATTAAAGATTTTTTTTTTTTTTACAAATGGCCAAATTAAAATGAGATGTTTGATAACATTGTTGTTGAGACTATAAGTTAACACCACTAAACTATAAAAACTTAATGACTTATAAAGTGGCAAAAAACGAAGTTAATAAATTAGTTCTTATAAACCTACCTAAAGATTTAGGAAAATAAAATACAATTAAAAGAGAAAGGTAAATAAAATAAAGAACTAGTCTGAAACTAAAGCCAAGCACACACCTATAACAAGATAAATAGTTATACTAAAATTAACATGCAAAAATAAAAATATAAAATATAAAACTACATGTCTAATGCAATTACAAAATGAACAAATGTTAATGAGATGTAAAAAAATGCAAAAGATTATATGCCTACAAATCTACAAAGATGTGCCCAAAAGAATTAAAATGCAAATGTTTATGATATGCCAAGATGATTGTGAGGCTATATTAGATAAAAAGAATGAATTTTTTACAAATGAATTAAATAAAATCAAATAGCAATCAAACCGATAAACAATAGATAAAAGACTTAAACAATGACAATGAAATATGTTGATTCCTACTACTTTTTCTAAAAGGATTCATCATTAGTTTTCTAAGATTATTATTCAATTGATTTTTTTTAGATTAACAATATGAAATTTAACTAAGTAACTTCTCAATTAAATATTTATATACATAATCATGTATATTCTTTTTACCTCTTTTATCAAGTAAAGCACAAATTAATCAAAGTAATTTATTGGTTAATTTCAATTAAAGTCTTTACCTTTAATCGAAGTAACTTCTCAATTATTGACAAAAACACATTCAATCACATGAAAGTTTATAACTTTAATCAAAGTGACTTCTCAATTAAAATTAAAAATCCTTTGACTCATATGTTGTTATGTTATCTAGATTTAACAACATGCTAACTTACTACAATTTAAAATCATTACTTATACATGATTAGGAGATAAAAGACATAGATAACAATAAATCACAATAATAAACAAAAGAACAAACAATTTATTCTATTTAACCTCAGAATCTAGTTAAGAAATCACAACAAAGTTAATCCTTATGGCTTAACACTCCATAAAGGATAAAAATAACATAAAAAATAGAAGAATAGAGAGGGGAGGGTAAAAGACATGGCCGAAATTGGGCCCCAAAAATAGTTCAAAGACGTCCTTGTATAGAAATGAATCGTACCACTTTTCTGTAATTTTTGTTGATTAAATCTTCTTTCTATTAATATAATCTCCACCAAATATTCTTTTCATAAATCTAATATATCCATGATATTTTTTATTGTTGTAAGATTTGAAAAGATTTTGACACATTTGAAAAGATTTGAAAAGATAGATTTGGCCCAAATCATATCTTATCGTAAAGATTATTGCATCATCAAAGTTCTTGTAGTGGAAAATATGGAGAAATCTCACAGTTCGATTTTTGTTGGGGATACTTCCAATTTTGCTAAGCCAATTTCTTCCTTGTGTTGGATGGTGTTGGGTGCCACTTCACCATTCAATAAGTATTATAGGCGCCCAGAATGTTCGTTGGGTGAGTTAGATTTTTTTACTGTCCTCTTTTCTTCACTTTTTCATGCTCTTTTTTGCCATTTTCATGTGATACTTTGACATGATTTCTTGTTACTTTGATTATTTTTCATTTTTTACATTATCTTGAAGGTTTCATGAAGTTATGATCAATTTATTTTCACGCCTCTCATAAGCTTAATTTAGTTACAAATGTATCAATACACATCAAAACATTCAAAGATCATTTATGCAACAAAAGAAAATATTTTTAACATGTTTTATATCACAAGCTCAATAAACCTCATTAAAACAATATTTTAAGCACAAAAATAAATTAATAATCCAAGCTTAAAGGTTAAGATCATAAATTTGCACTTATTAATATCTTTTTTCTTTTAATCTTCTTCCCTTGTAGCTATTTATATTACCAATACCTTTTCATTGAGCATTTTCTAGATTTCAAGTATGGAAGATGAAATAGTATTTTATTTGCATATATTTCACGTAGAGCAAATGAAAAGCTTGTTAAGCTTATGATAATGCTTAATTTTTATGTTGTGAACTTGAGTGTATACACAATCATAAACGAGAGAAAATAATGATACACATTCTTTGAGAATTTTATCATATACGATACATGTCTTAATTTGATAGTAATTCTTGTTTACTTTTATGTTTTGGAATAGATTTTTTATCGTCCTGATTCTTTAATATTTTAAATGTATGATTCATTTTATATTTTTCTCATATAATTTTTCTATTAGGATCTATTGGAAAGTTGACTTTCTTGTGTTATCTTTAGTGTTCATATTTTCTTTCCATATTTTTCTTTTACTTGGAACTCCATCTAGATGTAGGAATGTCGAAAAAATCCATATCCGCAAGTATTTGCAGATAAAAACTGCAACGGGTAGAAAATGAATATTGCATATGGATATTCGTGGGTAACATGTACGAATATTTTTTATACCTGCATATTAACGGGACGGGTACGTGTATCATAGTATCCGTACCCGTGAATATTTGTACATGTTATACTCTAATTTAAATTAAAAATAAATTAAAGAAACATGATTAAAATATTAATACATTGATTTTGAATGGATTATTTTTTATCAATTGGTTTTAAAAAAAATTCATTTCTTTGTAAAGTCATTCAACACTATTTAAATGAATTATTTGGACTTTGTTTGAGATTTATGAATGTTATGTATTGTATTTTATTTGAATTTACGATTAAAATATGTTGTTAAATATTTTAAATTATTTTTTTTAAATACCCGCAGGTACCCGTGGATATTAAAAAAATATGTGAGTAGCCGTATAACGGATATCCGCATGGATATGAAGATGGGTATAGGTGGATATTTACCTAGCGAATAGGGTACAGAGGAGATACTACCTGTACTCTACCCGCTTCGTTGACGTCCCTACTTAAGTGTGGAAAAATTAGATGACATATATTTATAGTTTTATTGTACATTAAAAACACTTCTAATATGCTTTATTTTTAGTTTTAAAATTCTTTTAGAAGTAATAATTAGATTCAATGTACATATTTACTTTAATTTTGTATTTTAAACTAGTTTGACATTTATTGATTATTTTTGCCATAACTTTTTATGTAGATGTTATTTTTTGTTTATTAGCTGCATCATATTCTACATATTCTACATTTGTGGGACTTTAAAATAGACATAGGATTTGATAGATTTGGAGTCTTCTATTATTATTTTTTAAGTTAAAACAAATTTGTTGAAGTTTTGTAAAAGAATTCATGTGAATTCATTTTTTCTTTTTTTGATTTAGATTTTTGTAATTGAGCTTATGGATATAATTAGAGCTCACATTTAGGTTCATGATTAATTTATATTACAATGCATGTAAATATAGCCTAAATGTGTTCTAAAAGGGAAAAAAATAAACTATTTATTTTTTCAATTAATTGGGAATCAATTGAATAATGATTTGATAATTAAATACAAATTATATCGTATGATATTTTGACAGTGATTCATATTACTAATTGAATAGATTAATTGTTCAAATTTGGATCTAGATTTTTAAAGAACTATGATAAAGGAATGGTTTGATTCTTTAATATGTGAATTGATCTTTCATCTTCTTGTTTGATGATTTCAATATTTATTTTCATTTTCAATTCATTTTAAATCCTTAGACTTCCAAAATAAGTAGTATGGAAAGAATATTAAAGATCAAATACAATCCTCTGATAATCGACCTTGGTTATGCTTTATAATGCTTTGTGTGGTAAATAAACTTTTTCTATCTCCCAGTTATTAGCTAAATTATAAGAAATCAACTTACAAATATTTATATATATCAACTCACAAAGTGTATTACTAAAAGTTACCTTATCACTACCTTAATTTCACTTAGCGATTCCCAAATTACTGAATTGATTCACCCCAAAGAGAAAGGTTGGAAATTAGGATATTTAACAAACCATATTTGCTAAGAGTAATACACAGGGTTGAGAGGATTAGTTCTGGAGACAAAAAAACTTGATTTTTTTTTTTATAAGACTAAAAGGGTTAAGCCAATTTGAAAACAAGGCTTAGCATATGGTACATGGCTAAGAAAACTTCAAAGGGTTGAGCAAATTGTGTAGAAAAACTTCCCAATTCATTTTTTCATAATTTCGCTTATTGAAAGCAAATGCGTTGAGCAAATTTCGCCAACAAAGACATTTTAAAGCTAAGTATAAAAAGGCTAATTTTGGATACTGCACTTAACCTAGAGAGATGTTGTACACTCAAATAGTTAGGAATGACTTTATGCTATTGTGTCAAAAATAATGTAAGTATGAGTCAAAGTCTCACATTAAAAAGAAAAGACAAAGTTAAACATTAGATAAGATAAAAAGTACATAATCCTATTACCTTAAAATTTTGAAGTAAAAAGATGTAATATATATATATATATATATATATATATATATATATATATATATATATATATATATATAACCACAATTTTTAAATGATTATAATCCAACCCTATAAAAAATATAAACCCAAACAGTTGTTATAAGCTAAAAATAAAAATGATAATATCTGTAATATTTGTTGATTAATATAACCTTTCGTAGTTTGCAAAGAAAAATGGTATTGTTATTATCTTTTATTACATATTGCATATATTTTTGGCTATCTTTGTAAGAAAAAAAAAAAGTTTTACAGTGAATGTATTTTGCAAAATTATTTGATGAACCCAATATAACATCTTTTGGGATATTCTATGAGAAGCTTTCCAAATGCTTCAAAGCTCTACTCCAATCTCCATTTCTTAACCTATTTTTTCACATTCATGTTGTTCAAGGTTGTAGAATACCTTGTAAATATTCCTTTAAAGCATGTCTTTGATTTTAAAGCCACCTCCTATGCTTGAAAACTTCACCAACTCTAATGTGGATAATTACAACCAAAGGGTAAGTGAAAGGAAATAGACTAAAAGTGCAGAAAATAGAAAAATAATGAGCAATCTAATGAATTCAATGATGAAGTGTTAAGCTCAGAGGGACCATTACTTTAGGGGATATCTTATTTTTGGTTCTCATTTCTCATGGTTATTTTGACACCTAAATTACATTATCCTAACAACAAACACTGCAAAAAAAAAATGTGTTTTATTGACCATCTATTTTGGTCGTTAAATGACAAAAAATCGTTCGTAAATCATTTAGTGATCGAAATAGAGACTAAAAAGAACTAGTGGCAAAAACCCTAGTCGCAAATCATTTAGCGATCAAATAGATATTTGGTCGCTAAATAACTACTAAAATTATAGTCGCTAATTGGTCACTAAAAGGATTGGTCGCGTTTAACTTTTGGAGACCAATTTAGTAACCAAAAATTTCGTAGCTGATTCGGTGGCTATTATTAAAAATTTAGCAACCCTTTTTTTTGGTTGCTAATGACAAAAAAATATCTATGATTTTAAACTAGTTTGGTCGCTAATTCGGTCACAAATGTGATAAAATAACGACCATTTTTTTTTCGATCACTAATAATGAACGGTGTTTTTTCTAATGAAATTTCTTTTTGGTCGCTAAATCGGTGGCAAAAACTAGAAATGTATAGCTACGAATATATTTTGGTGACTAAATCAGTGGCTAAATCAATGACAAAAAAAAAAAAAATCAGCAACAATATCTTTTATGGCTACATTTGAATACATAAATTTACCTGCTTATACACAATATTTAAACATTTAATTATACTAAACAACAATCAAGTCAAATATATAATGTATTAAAGACTAATAATATACACAATATTTAAACGAAAAGTATGAATAACAATATTTAGAATTAAAAATACCAAGCATACTTGTAAAACGAAAAACATTCAAACTTATAAAAAGATTTTCCAGTCATAAAATGTGCTATTCTCAAAATTTCATATACGAAAATTTCAATCCATCTATGCTTCTAGCATCACCTAACAAAAAACAAAAAAATGGGCTTTAAGTGAAAAAAATAAGCAACAGTAAGAAAAGTGACAGTGTGTGGTGTTACAGAGCATAACAAAGATTTGAAGCAGTGGTTGTATGCAAGAATGGTGCGGTGGGAAAGTGGCAGAGCATAAACTTGAAGCGGAGGTACATTAGTGTTATAAAGTGAGAATATAAGCAGGAGTTCAGAAGAATAGGGGGTTATAAAATCTTCAAACATATTTCTTCTTCTCAAAATAATCCAGAACCCACACCACACACTACCACCAACACAAACCAAACTAACCTCGCTTGAAGAAAACGAAGAGACCAAAATTTGTGGCTCTAAACTGTCATTTTTTTCTCTTTCTGAAGGAACATGAGTGTGGCAGTCGTGAAAGGGAATTGAAGAGTATGTGAAATGGAAAAAAAATTAAAGACAAAAACTAAGTTTCGAATAGTTGCTAGGCATTGAAGAGTCTGTGAAAGGGAAAAAAATTAAAGACAAAAGCTAAGTTTCGAATAACAGCTGGGCATTGAAGAGTCTGTCAAAGGGAAAAAAAGTTTAAAACAGGAAAAGTATTTGAAAAGGAGAGAAAACTAGATTTTGGCACAGGCGTAATAAATTTTAGATACAATTTTTTATTCACTACTACAAATTCTCATATTATATGAAAATTTTCTTGCAAATCTATTAAAAAAATTTGCAAGAAAGGGCTTTTTTCTGCTATTTTTTCTAAGAATTTTAATTGGCAGCTAATTCCTTCGTGGGTAATTATTTCCTACAAAATTATAAAATTCGCAAGTATTTCTTACAAAATTTGTTACAAAAAATATTTTATACAAAATATTTTGCAAAAAAATTGGCAGCAATTTCTTACAAATTTATTTTTCATAACAAAATTTATAAATATTTTCCCTACAAAAAAAATTCAAAACAAAATTGACAGAAAATATGAGTTTTTTTAGTAGTGATTTTTAATAAAAAAAATTAATTGTTTGTATCATTTAAACGCACACATAATTATTTTGAATTTCATTAATGATTATCATTAACTGCTTCGATTATGTAATTATTCATTAATATGATTTAATTCATAATATTATATTAATATTTTTTATATATGTTTTTCCGGTACACGTTATCTCATTATTATTGTATTTTTTTTTGGTTTTTAAATTCTTAGAATCCACTTAGCATCCACTTTGGTGACTTTAATTTTTTTTAATTACTTTATATCATATAGAGTTGGAGTTGGTTTAAAGGACGCTTAATAGCGTCCCATTTTTAGCGGACTCTTGTTTATGGTAGCTAATCAATGTAATTCTTATAATGAATTAAATTGTAATGTGATAGAGAAAAAGTTAGAGAATCCAACATATATTAATTAATATTATATACCAATTAAACTTTAGAATATGATACAAACCAACTTTCATTCTAGGTATATATCTTCATAACATGGATTTGAAACTAACATTTTCATTCAATTTTTTCCATTCAGTATAATCAAGTAAAAGGAATTTAGAAATTATGGTATAAACTTTGAAGAATGTAGAATGAAGATAATAATCATTGATTAATCATTAATTCTTAATTATTTAATAACTAGTGAATGTGAATTGTTTACTAAGCATTAAGATACCGAGAATCAGTCAACTGTCACTTGTCTAGCCCATTTAAACCAAAATATTTACTAAATTCAAAATTAGTGAGAATCAATTCAAAACTTAAATAAAATTCATATTTATCTAAGGCAAGCACTACTACAAATTCTCATATTATATGGGAATTTTCTTGCAAATTTTTTTAACAAATTTGCAAGAAAAGACTTTTTCCTGCTATTTTTTCTAAGAATTTTAATTGGCAGGTAATTCCTTCATGGGTAATTATTTCCTACAAAATTATAAAATTCGCAAGTATTTCTTACAAAATTTGTTGCGAAAAGTGTTTTATACAAAATATTTTGCAAAAAAATTGGTAGCAATTTCCTGCAATTTTTTTTTTCATAACAAAATTTATAAGTATTTCCTACAAAAAAAAATTCAAAATAAAATTGGCAGAGAATATGAGTTTTTTTAGTAGTGAAGAGAGCAAACAAAATATGGTGTTCCTAAACTATAACAATCAAATTGCATTGCATCTAAGTTCAATAATTAGCTATCAACACAATTAAGCAGCAAAGAAAAATGAAGAAACAAAAAAGGAATTACGAAGTGAAGGGAGCGCGACGTTACGTCTGTCGTGGGCGACCGTCGCTATTATGGGTGACCGTAGCCTAGTTACCTTCACAGCTGTTAGGAGATAAAAGATTAACGATTAGGGCAAAACGACAACGAGAAAAGAAATGTGGTGGTGGTGGTGAAGGTGGTGGTAGTGATAGTGGTGGTGATGGTGGTGGGGGCAATGATGGTGGTGCTGATGTTGGTGGTGGTAGTGGTTCTAATGGTAGTGGAGTATTTTTTAAAGATATTATTTTTCTTTAAGTGTTGACAAAATGTAAAAATACATAATTTAATTAATTATAATTTATATTAAATAAATAATATTTTAGCTATTGAAAATATTAAGTAACTACTTAATATAGTAAATATATTTTATAATATAATACTTTATTTGGTGACTAAATTGGTGGCTAAAGTATTAGATACTGGATAATATTTTAGTGAGCGAAAAATATTCGGTGACTAACTAATATATTTAACATATTTTATAAAATAATATTTCTTTCGGTCGCTAAATCGATGACTAAAACATTACATATTAAATATTGTTTTAGTGACAAAAAATATTCGGGAGCTAATTATCATATTAAATATATTTTACAAAAATTAATTTATTTTGGTCGCTAAATCGGTGGCTAAAATATTATATATTAAATAATATTTTAGCGACCGAAAGTATTTGGTAGCTAATTACCATATTAAATATATTTTACAAAATAAAATTTATTTTGGTCGCTAAATCGGTGGCTAAAATATTAGATATTAAATAATATTTTAGCGATCGAAAGTCTTTGTGGCTAATTACCATATTAAATATATTTTACAAAATAAAATTTATTTCGATCGCTAGATCGGTGGCTAAAACATTACATATTAAATAATGTTTAGCGACCGAAAATATTCGATGACTAATTACCATATTAAATATATTTTGCAAAATAACATTTATTTTGGTCACTAAATCGGTGGCTAAACTATAATATTTAGAGACTAAAAGTTTTCGATGGCTATTTTAGTCGCTATAGTAATGAATATTATTGTACATTTATTTGGTCACTAAATCGGTAATTATTTGTGACTACTATGAATCAGTGTTATTTCTATCATAATTTGCGACTAAATTATTTCAATGGCTAATATTGATGGCTAAATTGCATTTTTTTTAGTAGTGAAATATAATTAATGAAATTAAACTTGTTTTGCGTTTGATAAGTCTCTTTTGTTTATCTTGCTCTTATTTTTGTTGAATATTTTATACAATATGCTTTGATTATTAAGCCATCGTAAAAGGGGAGGTTGTTAAACCAAATATGATTACGTATCCTTACTTTTGATGTTAACGAGTAATTGAGCATGTTTAAAGTATTAGATGGTGGATTTGATATTTCATTTATAATCTTACAAACAAAGTTTCGGTATGCTGACATGTAAATGATAGGATTTGCACAACTTTATTTTATGCAATTATACTTTTTTTATATATATATATTTTTTTATATTTGACATAGAAGAAAATAAAATATGAATCCTTATGACTCAATAAGTCATTGATAATATCATGTTTATATTTCTAAATTTTTTACTTGTATAAGAAAATATTATTTAATTAATATTTAAAATAGTTAGGGAATGAATACAGTTGCAGATGTAAGTATTTTTATTATTAAATAGAATGAGAATGAAACAAAAATTGCATACTCATAAATATAATGATGTGAATGAGAATGAATTCCTATTTCAAATATAAGCATAATAAAAAGATAGTAAAACTCATACTCATCCTACCTTCTTGTTATCTTGTTATCCCTGCCTTAAGCTTTGGTATTTTCACTTCAGCTCAATGTTGCAAAATCTACTGAATTTCTTAATCATGGAAAACAAGAGTACAAACAAACATATAGAATCTAAACAATACATTCGAGATTGTCAAGAAAATATCACTGAATAAATCCTCTTTCACTATTTAATTAGCAGGGGCAAAATTGTTATTTTAATATTCATAGGCTGCATATAGAAAGCTTGATGGTGAAAAACAAAAAGAAACCCTCAGGACACCGTTTATTGGGCCCCTTTTAATTTCCCTTTCACTCCAGGCTTTGTCTTGTTACACTTGACAATTTATTTATGTATCTCCATTTTCTAAAAAATATCCAATTTTATTTCTTTCTTTAACAAGTTTAAAATAGTATATATATATATATATATATTTATTTCAAATATCTCAGTATTTCAAAATGTCTTTCATCATTGTTATATGATTATGAATTAAAAATATATTTGACGTGATTCTTAAATGTATGATTAAAAATGTGCTTAATATTCTTTTAAATTATGTGTTCTGAAACACTATAATCTTATAGTAGAAATATAATTATGGAATATATATTTTCTGTAATGTATTATCCAAAATATGCTAATAAAATGATATTTTATATTTATGGACACAAAATTATGATTTAATTAGTACTTAGATAGTGTAAATGTTATTGCTCCTTGCTTCTAAGTTATGAGAGTTATGTTTTAGTGGATCTAAACTATTATCAATTTGCCCCTAGTTTTGTACTTGGAATATGGCACACTAGTGTATTTGTCATCCCTCGGTCGTTTTCTAGTACGTTTAATCTTAAATCACTTTAATACATTCTAAATAACAGTTTTTTTTTTTAAATGACACTGATTTTAAAAAAGTTACTTTCATCAATCTACTATTGTGTGAGATGAATTAATAGCCTATGAAGTTGTGAATATGTATTTAAGGTATGCTTAAATATGCTATGTTGGGTTTAATAGTGTTTAGAATTTCAAATTTAGTACCTAGGATGAACTATTTGTTGTAATACTTAACTCTTATGTTATCTCAACTAGTATATTATGTTTCTAAGTTGGAGCTGCTTTGTGTTTGAAATTTTAAATATTGGATTTTTGTTATATGTTAGCTCTCTAAATGTGCAAAAACAAATCTCACGTGAGCAAGGTCAACATATATACCTAATGGGGTTTCTTCCTGCATCCCAATATTTCTTCTGCACCTCCAAATATTCATGCTCTTCCATTTATGCTTTTGGAAAATTAAATAAATAAAAAAAATTAATTAGGTAGACGCAATAATTAAACAATTATGAACTGGCAGAGTTACTTGGCTGCCTGAATTAATTACCAGTAGTGTTTTATATACCTTGAACCCCCTCTTCTTTTACTTTCACTTGCACTACAATTATTTCACTCTCACTTTTTCACTTGCACTGCAAAAGAAGAAATTTCATTGGTGGTTGAGGTGTGAATTTTCAAGTTGAAGGTCCACTCGTATTTCACCATTTGCTTCATTTTTTCTCAGAAAAAGGTACGCACATTAGAATATAAGTTTATATTTAATAAGTTTATGTTTGAGGTAAATGTTATAGGTGAAAAAAATAAGAAAAAACTGAGTTGTGTTTTTAATATTTCATGTTACGTTTTACGGAAGTCATTTTTCATGCAGCCATTTATGGAAGTCGACTTCCGAAACAGAAGTGAACTTGTGCGGAAGTCAAGTTATTTTTTCCATATACGGAAGTCGACTTCTGGAAGTGTATATGTAAAACGGAAGTCGACTTCCTGAAGACAAGTGAACTTCTACGGAAGTCAAATTATTTTTTCCCTTATACGAAAGTCGACTTCCGAAAATGTATGTGTGAAACGGAAGTCGACTTCTGGAAGTGTATGATTAAAACGGAAGTGGACTTCCGGTGAAGTGAAATTTTTTTAGTGTTACGAAAGTGGACTTCCGGTCTTTAAGTGAATTTTTCACAATGGAAGTCGACTTCCGGAGAGTATTTTTTTTTTGGTAAGTAGCTTTTTGTTGTGGTGAGTAAATTTTTTCCACTTCCGTAATAATGTGGTTTCTCTTCTTTTTCACTTTTTCCACTTCCGTAACATGCTTTCTATTTTCTACCATGCTTTTTTTTTCACTTTTCCACTTCTGTAGATACTTTTAGACTAAGTGATATTTTAATTTAGTTTTATTTTGTAATTTATAATTTTGTTAGGGTTTGAATAATAACTTATGTTTTATTTATTATTTATTTATATTATTTATTTAACTTTTATTTACATGAATATTTATTTTTTGTTTATATATTTTTTATTGTTATATTTTTGTGTGTTTTAATTATTATTTGTTTAAGTTTACTATTTATTTATTTATTGTGTGTTTGTTTTATATTTTTGAATGAATATTTTTTTTATTGATTTAATTTTATTTATTTTGAAATTTTATTTATGGTTGAGGGTTTATGTATGTTTTATTTTTTTTATATTTATTTAGTTGTTTAAGGAATATTTTAATTTTTTTTATATTTATTTTATTTTGTAAAAAGAGGTATTGATTACTAATGTTAGATTATAGGTGGTTAAAGTTATCTAAGATGGACAATCTCCCTTTAATTTTCATGGATTCACAAGTAAATTCGAGTTTCCTCTCAGATTTCTCTTCTTTTATAAATGAGATGAGTGATGGAGACCATACAAATAATTTTGCGACTGATCAGATATTTTCAACACAAGATGAGTTGATTCAGTGGGTTCGAGGGATAGCATTTCATCTTGGTTTTGTTATTGTCACTATCAGATTTGACAAAACTACTGGTCAACCTGAGAGAAAAACGTATGTATTGTTAGGCTGTAAAAGGGGTGGTAAGTATAGGAAGTATAAATCTGATGTTCAGCCTAGTGTCTCTGGCACAAGAAAATGTGATTGTCCATTTAAACTCAGAGGCAAACCAATTAATAATGGAGATGGTTGGATGTTGTAGGTAATGTGTGGATATCATAACCATGATGTGTCTCATACACTAGTTGGTCACCCATTTGTTGGGAGGTTAAAATCTTCTGAACAGTCCTTGCTTGTTGACATGTCTAAGAGTCAAGTCAAGCCATCAAATATTCTACTCACTCTGAAAGAAAATAGTGAGTGTAATGTCACAACGATAAAGCACATCTATAATGCAAGATACACTTATAAACGATCGTTGAGAGGTTCAAGAACTGAATTACAACACTTGATGATGTTGTTAGATCGTGATAATTACATCCATTGGAGTAGATGTCAAGAAGAATCTGAAGTGGTTAGTGATCTGTTTTGGACACATCCTGATTCTGTTAAATTGTTGAATGCATTTAATATCGTATTCTTGATGGACACCACCTACAAAACCAACAAATATCGATTGTCGTTACTTGAGATAGTAGGGGTGACATCTACAGGGTTGACTTTCTATGTTGCGTTTGCATTCATATCTAGTTAACGAGAATCTAATTTCACTTGGGCCCTAGAAAGATTTAGAGGATTATTCATGACCTCTGAGGGTAGTCCACAAGTAATTGTGAGCGACAAAGACCTTGCTTTGATGAATGCTATTGGTAGTGTTTTTCCTGATTGTTATCATCTCCTCTGCCGATTTCATATTCAGAAAAATGTGCAAGCAAAGTGCAAAATGTTAGTAAATTCTGTTGACGCATGGGATGTTGTGATGGAAGAATGGAAAAATGTTATGTATTGTGAAGATGATTCGTCCTTTAATGATTGTGTTGACCGCCTTCGTCATGTTTGTATTTCATGGCCTTTATTCTTTGAGTATGTCAATGAAAGTTGGATAATTCCTTATAAAAAATTCTTTGTAAAGGCATGGACAAATCGAGTAATGCATTTAGGAAACACAACATCAAATAGGTATGTTTCATTGTTATTATCATCAGTTATGTTCTTAATTCACTTATAATATCGTTTATGTTAAATATAATAGGGTTGAATCAGCGCATGGAGCCTGAAGAAAGTTCTAGGAAGCAGTATGGGAGACTTATGCTCGTGTTGGGATGCAATCCATAACGTTATTATCCTCCAACATAATGAAATCAAGGCATCTTTTGAAAAAAGTATAAATCTAATCAATGACACGTATAAGGGAGGCATGTATAGAAGATTGGTTGGAATTGTATCAAGACATGCTTTAGGACTTATTGCTGATGAGGTTGAACGAGTCAATCATATAGGATTTGCAGCGGGAGTTGTGGATGGGTGTTGAGAGCAACATATGGTTTACCATGTGCTTGTAAATTAGCATGATATGTCTATGGGGAGATTCCTCCGAATGTTCTTCATATAATGTGGACTAGATTAAGCTTCTCAAATATTTCATCAAATGAATCGCTTCCTAGGTTATGCATAGACAAGGAAATTGATATGGTTATGAATCGTTTCAGCAAAGTCGACATTGTAGGAAAAGTAACAATCAAACAAAAGTTACATGAAATTGTGTGTCCTGCAATGACATAAATGGTGGCTCCAATGCAAAAAGTTCAAACCAAAGGTGCACAACAAAAAAAGGTCATCGATCAGAACGATCCACTAAGCGTGATCCATCCTACTTTGAGCATGTCGACGCTTTCTTTTCCTCTTAGAGTGGTCATTCCTTGAAAAGTGACACGAAATCTAAAAGGAAATGTAAAGAAAGTGCAATTTTGATGTTAGATCAATTTCATCCTATCTGTCACCCTTACATTGTCAATGTTATTGATGTGGTTGCTGATGGCCATTGTGGGTATAGATGTATTGCTGCCTTGTTAGGGATGGGTGAGGAATCGTGGCCCCTAATCCAACATGATGTTTTTAAAGAACTTAGTCAATGGCGTGATGAATACGCAAGATTAGTAGGATCTTATAACCGTCTTGAAGAACTAAGGAAGTCATTGTTAGTGGAATTGCAAGCAGGGGTATGTTATATCTATTTCCTGAAACTTTACTTTTTATTTCTTACAAATACGTTTCTTAACCAATATTAATCATTATTTACATTATTTACAGGCTAATATGGATAAGTGGATGACTATACCTGATATGGGCTACGCGATTGCTAATCGATATAATGTTATCTTAGTCTGCTTATCATCACGACAAAACATTACAGTTTTTCCACTACGTACCAAACCACCAATTGATTCAACATAACATAAGCTAATATGTATAGGACATGTTCACGATTCTCATTTTGTTCAGGTAACCCAATTGTTTTATTTTTTATTTGATTTACAATTTCAATGTATCACATCATTCATTTGTTAGCGGTTCACCTAAAAGATGGTTGTCCTATACCCATGGTAGATATCATATCATCTGCACATTGTTATCCCGAGGTTCGAGCTTGGTCTGCGTTTTACGCTAACAGGATGCAGACATTTGTGCACTTGATGGGTGTAAATACTAGTTATGTGGACCTGGGCATGGACTGATGTTTGTATTTAATTTTTTAAGGATAGTTATTTTTGTAACTCAATATTTTGTCATATAGACATTAAAAACTATTTGTAATTATTAAGCATATTTATAAAATTATAACTCCTCTGGCCAAGGGACGAATATATTTTGGCCTTAGTGCAATCACCATTAACTCAACAAGAAAAATAATTGCATATAAACACACATTAAAACATATTATGCGATTAAAAAAATAAGAAGTTCTACGTCATAAAATATCAAAAGTTCATGACTATTTAACTAATATAAAGGATAAAAATAAAGTCAAGTTCACATAAGAATATAAAAAGGTCTCCTATCCAGAACTAGACCGCCTCCCTCGCACATTTCAACCTCCTCTATTACTACTGCCATATTCTTCAACTGCTTGATAACCTATCCACAACGCCTCATTAGTGTGTTCCCATGCTACTGTCCCCTCACTCACATCGCGACAATCTACCATCCTCTGCAAGACGGAAATCATGCGTCTAATAGCACCCTGTAATGACAACATGAAATGGAGTAAATTAAATAATTTACATGTATTGAAATCTAGTTTTCAAATACTTACATATAAGCCGGATGATGAATCGGGTGATCTCCTTTGCGGTGGAAGATCATCTGGTACATGTCGTCGAAGTCGGGGCACTAAAGTAGGTCGATCGTCATGGTTACTCAGAATAATATACGGATGAGATACCTGTCTAAACCACTGCAGGTAGCTGTCTACACATTAATAAGGAGGTATAGCTGGAAGCACACCTTTCAACACATGATTCGCGAAGCGAATCCATCGAGCATCAATGTCTGCTAAGCCGAAATCACCAATAGAAAGTGGAGACCTCAGGATATGCTGCATAAACCCAAATTGGTGCAAGACACGGTCCGACAGATGACGGTGCACAATTTCTCCCAACTGGATGAAGCCACAGAATAGAGCGATGTTCATAAGAGGACGAGTAACCTGATGTGTTGCGTAGGGGTTCCAAATAACCCCATCGTACGTAAGTGCATCCAATTGTGCCCTAACCTCAACCAAAGTACAATTCAGTCTCGGTGTCACATAACACATCGCCCGAGGTCTCTGTTCATCATAGCTGTCCAGTACTTGCTTCCTTTCCAATCCTGGGAAGTGCTCATATATCCAACTCTACAAACAAATGCAAAGATTTTTCAACAATGAAACAAAAAATATGACCAAAGTAAAAAGTTAATTTTTGAAAAATAATTTTGTACCTGTAAAAGAGTAAGATATCCAGCTAATTGCTTGGTGTGGGTAAGGCTGGCATCGCTAAGCTACTCATAAAGATGTGTCAATGCAGCAGCTCCCCATGCAAACCATCCACAAGACTGCAGATCTGTAAACATATTGAGGTACGAGACGTTGATGAAGGTAGCGCTCTTATTCACAAAGATGGTGCAGCCAACAAGATGCAGCAGATACGCCCGTGCCGCAAACTACCACTGTTGATTGTCACAACACTCAGTGTAGACGTCTCTCAACCAACTGAGTCTTACATGGGGACCGCGACAATGATTCAACTCAGGTGTCGCCTTCGACCGTTCAACGCCTAAAAGATCAATCACACACTCAAGAGCAACATCAAAGTCTAATGCTTCATTGCTTAAAAGCTCTCCAAATATAGGCAAATGGAGAAGGACAAAGACGTCGTCTAATGTCATAGTCATCTCTCCAAAAGGAAGATGAAAGTTGCTGGTCTCTCTATGCCACCTCTCAATAAAAGCTAGTATGAGACCCTTATCAGGATATTCATAAATTATATCACATAGTGGCATCAACCCTGAATTTTGAACAAATGGCTCAACAACTACATGACAAACTCCGAATCTTTTCAATTTCTTGCCATGGGACACTAACTTCATGTCCACTCGGTCCTAATAAAAGCCATTACACAAATATTTTAAATTCATCCACCAATTTCAACAAATAAATTATTAAAGTACAATATTAACCTTGCCATCCCAAATAGCACATGCAACATGATCAGCAAATCCGGTCAACAAAGACATATCCTCCCGTCCTCCAGGAAATCCTCCTAAAACATCATGGTCCTGCCCCGCAAAAATCTCCTCATGGTGAATTATATTTTCTTGCTCCTCATGAATATCAGTAGGAGTTGGTGATGATGGACCAGCTTCTCCATGACCAATTGATGAACCAACTTCCCCATGAGATGATGGACCACTCTCTCTATGATGGCTTACGGAAGTCAACTTCCGTAAGTGCCATTTTTAATTTTTTTTACGTGATCTACACTTCCGAAACTTGTTCTCTACGGAAGTCCACTTCCGTCACTTATGAAAGTCGACTTTCGGGTTTGTTTACGTTTTTACATATCTATACTCAAATAAAAAAAATGACTATATACATAGATGCAACAAAGCAAACATGGCAGGAACAATAAAAAGAATTAAAAAATTAAAAAATACAACAGGGGATATGTTTACCTTACCTGTTAATGTAGAGGAATGGTGAAGGGAAGAGGAAGAGTGGAGCAAAAAATAGAGAGGAGGAGTGGGGCACCATAGAAAGGAGAGTGAGGCAGATGAGATCTAGGAGGGTGAGGTGAGGCGGCAGCTAGGGTTTAGTTAAAACAGAGTGAGGCATTAAATAAGAGAGAGAAATGAGAGATTGATTGATTTAAAATTTTAAAATAGTAAAAGGGCAGTTTTGGAATTTAAGAAAAGTTTGGAGGTGCAGAAGAAATATTGGGGGTGCAGGAAGAAAACCCCATACCTAATTATGATTCAAAATATAAACCATGTTCATGATTCAATACCTACCAGAGATACAGGAATGCAAAAGGGGCCCTAATATGCACCTTACCAAACAAAAAAAAAGGATAACCAAATTACACACTCGATTCCTTGTGTTTTATGCATGCCTTTCACAATAATCAAACATGATGTTTTCTGTGTTTTCTCCTTAAGTCATGCTTCAAACCTTCATTTTTGCCAATGCTATTTTGACACGTAAGGAAATAAGAGCATCCAGAGATTATCTTTTCACAAATATTTCAAGCCTAAAGAAGGGCATAAACACCAACCACTATAAGAGAAACTAACATTTGGAATTATGTGTTTCATCCATGACCATGTGCTTAGCTGGGCTAAACCAAAAATTTCTTCCGGATCCACCCTCGTTTGCCTAAAAATGACCTCATTTCTATGTTTCTAAAGTCCCCAATTAATTGCTAACCACATACCTTTCTAGATGAGATTATTATTACTATTTAGGTTAAAGAGGTAGAAATGTTGGAACTTGCCCTTAGGTTGTTTATGATGCACCGAAGACACATCATCTTCACATGTATTCCACAAACTTTGAGATACTCTACACGTAAAGAGGAGGTGTACCACACTCTCCTCATAATTTGATCACAGCTCACACAAGTTATTTTGCAACTGTATCCCTTTTACAAGTAATTTATTCTTTGTTGGTAGTTTATCCAACAATTGCTTCCAACCTAATATAAGTGCCTTCAGAATAGCCTTAGTTGTCCATATCATTTTAAATGCACTACACTCCACACATCTAGGATTCCTTGTAGCTATTGAGATGTTTCCTAATCCCACATTGTTCTCGTCCATGTTAGATTCCACATCAATGTATTTGCCTCCCAATCTCCCCTAGAGTTATATCTTTATAGTTAGAGATCATATAAAGCCTAGGAAATTTACAGCGTAAAGGTTCATCCCCTACCCATTTATCCTCCCAAAACTTGACTTCATTCCCTTGTCCTACTCTCCAACAAAAGTTCTTATCAATCCAAGTACCTTCCTCATAGTTCCCACATACTTTACATAATATCTTTCCACCTCTATCAGTCCTTGTTAGATGTGTTATTTTAACGTAAGTTTCTCCAAGACCTATATTTTGACTCCAATACCTCTTTCCATACACCCTAATCCTTCATTCCCAACCTCCACTTCCATTTAGCTAATAAGACTATATTTTCAATATGTTTTAGGCCCAGTCCCCCTTCCTCCCTTGGTTTACATAAGTTTTCCCACTTGACCCAAGCTATCTTCCTATCCTCAAACCCCAACCCCAAAGAAAATTTCTTTATAGTTCTGTGATTTCATTACACATACTTTTTGGAACTTTGAAAAAAAGATAAAAAATTAAAGTGGTACTATTGAGATTACTGATTTTATGAGGCATACCCTTCTCGCATAAGATAACAATTTGCCTTTCCTTCTAGATAGTTTGTTTTTCAATTTAGAGATCATGACTTGCTAGAACAATTCTTTCCTTGAGTTCCCCCTATTGGCATACCTTGGTATTCAAACAATATATTCATACATTTGTAGTTTAAAATCTTTAATAATTTTTGTATGAATGTTGTATTTAGTCCCAATCCCCAAACTTAAGTTTTGGAAAAAATCACCTTGAGTCCGGATACCATTTTAGAGCTTCTTAGTATAGATTTTAGGACCCAAATGGTTTCAACATTATCATTACAGAGAAAAAAAGTTGTTGTCTGCAAACTATATAGAAACCTCACTTTTGTTCCTTTATTGCCTACCTTAACGCCATAATACAAGTTTTTCTTAATAACTTTCTAACCAACCCTACTAAGCCCTCCGTTACTAGGAGAAATAAGAATGGTGCTAAAGGTTCCCCTTGTCTCAAGCCCTTCGTTGAAACAAACTCCTTAGTTAGGCATCTGTTTACCAAGACCGATACTGAAGACGACTCTAAGCACTCTTTGATTCATCCTATCCATCTATCACAAAACCCAAGTCTTCCCATCATATATTATAAAAAGTCCCAACTTACCCAGTCATAGACTTTTTCATAATCCACCTTGACTATTACCATCCTCTTCTTTGTATGCATATACTTATCCATTATCTCGTTTGCTACCAAAATGTTATCCAATAGTCATCGCCCCATGATAAAAGTTGTTTGAGAGAAATCTATGATTTTAGATACCACACAATTCATCCTATTTTTTAGAATCTTCGATATTATCTTATATGCACATCCTACCAGAGATATCGGTATATAGTCCTTCAAGCCTAATGGATTTTGTTTTTGGGGTACAAGTGTTATGAATGAAGCAATAATCTTTTTTGAATTTTTCCCACGCTATAAAACCGTTTAATTGCTTAATATACTTCATTCTTTATAGTATCCCAATTATTTTTGATGAAGTAAAAATTGAATCCACTTGGTTTTGAACTCTTAGTTTCGTCGTATTGGCTTATTTCTTCCTCAATTTCCTTCTCATCAATTTCTTTCACCAAGATCCTATTATCGTTGTCACTTATGCTTGGGAATTCAACATCTTGAAGGTTGAGGCACCACTTCTTAGCCATTATAAATCTTTTCTCAAAGGCATGTTTAACCTCTTCTCTTACCTAATATAGGTTAAAGGCCCATATAGAAAACTATAAATATAGGTCAAATGTATGGTTGTTAGGACTTTTTCTCTTGCATTTATTACATGATTTATTGTTTTCACCGAACCATTGCTGACTTTAGCATCAGAGTTCCTTTAACAGGTACGTTGTTGGACAAACAGACAAAAGAACCAAACGAACAACTAGAGTGAAGAGTAGAAGACTTGACAAATTGTTTAATTGGAAGTTTGGCCTACACCAAAACATGTTTATTTCTTTTAAATTATTCTTTATTACAAATTTTAATTGTTTTTTTTTTCAATTCCCTTCCATCTCTCCATATTCGGAAAAACATACATAAAACCCCTCCTCTCTTAACTCAACTCCTAAGATAGGATTTTTTTCCCAAAAGGCATTGTTCCGCTTTTTAATTACCCATGTAGTACATTATGCATAATATTTACATATATAGCATGGTTTTGAAAACAAGGTCAGAATTCGGTCCCTAGGGAGCCGAATTCTGACCTTCGTTGGTCCAAATTTTTTTTGATTTCCTAGTTGGAATTTAGTTCTCGAGGAACCGAATTCTGAACTAGTTTTTTTTTTCTTTGCTTTTTAAAAAAGTGGAGGAATTATATTTGAAAAGGATATTTTAATAATGAATTTAGTATTGTGTACTAAGTTATTTTAGGTGTCATTTGAAAATATAAAAGTAAATCTTTATTTTTTTGAATTTGTTGAGTATTATTTTTTGATAATAGCAATTTGGAAAAAAAAAGTTTATGAATTATAATAGCGGTAAGAAAAGTAAAAATAATTATTGTATAATGTTTGAGGTGGTGTTATACTATTTACTTTTTGATATTTATTGATTATTTAAAATAAAATAATTAAGTGGAAGTTACAATTTATTTTTTAATTATATTTTTGTATTTTGATTTCTTTTTAAAATTTTAATTGACAAAGTGTTTTTGTTTGGACACAAATAAATAATGTAAAATTTGTAGTTATATTGTGAAATAAAATAGTAGCTATTAACTTTAAATATAAAATTAAAAAATATTTTTCTAAATATCTTAATAAATAAAAAAATAAAAAATTGGTTAAAATTAATTAGTGTTCTTGTAACTTGAAATATATATTTAATATATGTGTTTTTTAATTGAAATTTATAAAGTATAATTGAAGAGAAAATATATTTATTTAATAAAAGTCATTACAAGTACCCTAATTGACATAATTAAAAATAAAATTAACTTGACTAGTACTAATAGAATGGATATTTAAATTTCACACCCCATGGATCTGTATTGAACCAAGGCTTTAGTTCTTGCCTCATTTCATCTCTAGTAGGTAGACACATATATATATATATATATATATATATATATATATATATATATATATATTTTGTTTGGATAAACAATTCAATATATTGCCAAGTGTTGGGACATGCCACAAAAGGTCCAAACGTTGAACTTCTTTCCACCTCTTGATCATTTGTGCAACATCACTATCTGTTTTGATTTCAGCCGTGTCATGGATAAGTTTGTTGTTGACTACCCTCATGGGACGAAGGTAGTCAATATGAGTTACTATGGAACGAGTCCCATAATATATTCTTTGCGTTATTTTCTGTAGAAGCTCATCAAAGGTAAAATTGTGGGGGATTGACATCGTCACAATAGTGTCTAATCTAAAGTATAGGCCATAACCATATGGGTTATCTATAAGACCTGTGGAATTTAATTAATTAAATAACTAATTAATTAATAAATGCGGGTAGTAGAAACCTTGATGATATTAAATGTTAAATGGTATGATGTGGAAAAGTACTAGCTTGAGTGGTTGAGAGTACTTAATTATGTGAAAGGACTTGGGTTCGAGTCTTATGTGTGCCAATTGTATTTTGATTTATTATTATTTTTGATAATATACTTGAGCCTGTTGGGTGATAGTATAATCGTAAGATTATAATAATTATCATGAAAACCCATCATTAATTGTATGTATTGTGATTTTCATTTCTGCTATTCTCCATTGATTTCTGTGTGCTGTGAATTTCGTATGCTTTTGGGATTAATGGAATGAGGGTTTTGGTACCGAATGATTGTTTATGGTTAAGTTCTAAGTTTTTGTGATCCAAATGTGTTTAAAACATGTTCATATGGTTTGATTGGTGATATAGATTGAATGGTACCAATTGAGCTGTATTTTGGCATAGTTTTGGTTGTTTTCGTGTCTGAACATGGGAGAACCTCTGCACATTTTGCCCAAGCAAATCATTCTCGCCGAAGCAAATATTACAGAAACTCGTTCCTGGTTTTGGGTCGAGCATCACGTTCAGGCGACCAATTTTCGTGTTAAGCGACACGTCCTCTCGCTCAGGCGAGAATGGCTCGCCCAATCAAGGTTGCGATGAGACATGTTGCGTTTTACGTTCGAATCCTCGTCCAGGCGAGGGGTTGTGTGTTTGAGCAAATGAGTGTCTCGCTCAAGCGAGAAGGTCTCGCTTAAGCAAGAGATCGTGGTGAGCCACTGTTTCACACTCGCTCAGGTGAGGAAGTCCAGCTTAAGCGAGACAGATGCACTCGGTTAGGCGAAAATTCCTAGCTCAAGCAAGAACGGTGAGGATTCATGCTTGTGTGTACTGGTTGAGCTAGTTTGCTTGATATTTCCTAAATTGTGGGAATTATAAGCATGTGTTTGTGATGATTGGGCTTAAAGGACTAAGTCCATAGGATTTAGGATGTGCTTGGCTTGAGTCACGAGCGAGGAGTTTGTGATGGGTGGATCGCATGCAGAACGTGAATGATTTAGTTCACTAGAGGTACTCTTGTTTCGGATGAGTGAGCGAGGGAGTTCATTTTATGCTCAACTTGAGAATGCTATGAGCGAGGGAGTTCATAGTAGGAAAGGTGGGTATATGGGTCTGGGTCCGAGCGAGGAGTTCGAATGACGGGCGAGGGAGTCCGTGAAGTAGGACTACGAGCGAGGAGGGTTATGGAAGCACAAGAAGTCCCAAGATTTAGAGTGCATGCATGAACTCATAATGGTTATGAGTGTGGGAAAGTGGGTGCTTTTGTAAATAAATAAATATTTATGAATTGGCGGGTGTGTTTATTTCATATTTATTTATGTCTATGTGCATAACTCGCCCTATCTATTTGTGTGTGGCGATGATCGGATAACTTGTTATCCATGAGCAGATGATGTTACAGGTGAGCCAGAAGCTGCTTAGTGGCGGAGAGTGGGAGCAGAGTACATGAGAATTTTATAAAGACTTTTTATTTAATTTTCATGTAATTTAATTACTGCTTTGGACTTCTAAATTGTAAAAGTGAATTATGAGTATATTTGATTATTTATAGCGGTTATTAAACTTTAAAATTTTAAAATTTCCCGTGTTTTTGGGAAAGGTTTCAATAATAAATGAGGTATTTATTTTCAATTTGTTTATTTATATTTATTTTAAGTAATATCCTACCTGGATGTTATATTAGCTATGATGCATGCCCGACTACGCAGTCCTCCATAATATAACTTTGCTGGTGAACGCGGGATAGGGTTTGGGATTGTGGAAGAGGATGAGGGAGTTGGTTGTAGAAGACTAATTATTTCCTCAACAGACCTTATAAACGTAACAAACAATTCAATTATTATGTTAATGGGTAGATGAGACTTATAGTGAATGATTTCTGCAACGTCATCATCAGTTGAGATTTGAAGAGCATTATACATAATAACTCCTTCTTCATTAAATGTGGGTTTTCTGAAGTACAACTTATTGATGGATGTGGTGGTTGGAACCTCTAGAGTTGAGCATACTTTCTGGCTCAAAATGTTGAATGTGCAGTTCTCTGGTATGCGAAAGAATTTTGGACTATCACATTGGAACTTCATACCATCTTCACATTGCATCATTTGGCCATTGAAAAACAAGGCTGCAAGGTAGGAATTTGAATAGTTCTCTTGGGTGTTGATGCCAAAGTGTCATATGTCAAACAATTGGATGTGTTGATCTTTTGGTAGTGGTTGTAGTTGGTAGGTTTGTTATGCAATACCATAGTACACTAGGTTGCTTTTAGAGTTTATGTATTTATAGGGGAAGTAGTTGTGGGTCTTGGTATGGATTCAAGTAAGGTGTATAGGACCCGATATCCAAATAAAGGTGATATATCATGTCTAGTGTGAATTAGGCCATGCATTGTAACATGACTTAACTTTAACAAATAAAGTTAGTAAATGGCTTGGCATGCTATCCCAATAAAGTTCATACATCTTGTCATAGTGTTAGGTTACATGTGATATGATTAATGATTACATTGTGTAAGGCCATGTATTGAAGTATCCGTCAGCTTTTCAATTGGTCAATTTATGTATCTTTATTGGCACACTATCCCAATAACATTGACAAGTCTTGTTGTAATGCCAAAGTTCTTGTGAGAACATTATTTTTTACACTGCATAACCTGATTTAATACAATATATGTCAGCTTTGACATTGTATAAGCCCATGTATTTAAAATATCCAATCTCCATTACGAACCTCCCCGCTCATACTAATCCACCATATCCCTAACAAAACCATCAAGAATACCCATGCAAATCGCTCTACAACAGACCCCTTCCCCTGCACTATCGTCTGACACTGCCTAAGCGCCGCCAAGCGAGAACATACTCCAGACCGCCTGGCAGTAATCCTCTGCCGTCAAGCGCCACGCGCCCAGTGGCCCCTCTATTTGTGGCTTATCGTCTGGCAAAAGCTTATTCGCTGCCAGGCGCCACACCAGTAAATTGAATTTTACTGGTTTAGGCACTGCAAAATTGATTCTAACACATTAAGCAATCATATCTGTAACATCCCTGGCTACCCCTCCTCGGGCCCCAGAGGCTGTCAGGTTACTACAGCCTCTGGGCCCGAGGAGGGGTAGCCAGGGATATTACAATATCCACCCATCCAGAACGCAACTTACATGTTATCACAACTAGGATACTGCAAATCGCATCACCATAGTTTCTAAACATCAATCAAAGCAAGAACCCATGCATTTAAACTTGGAGATAATCATCCTTTAGAGTAGTCTAGCACATACTTGCAACATGTGACCCATAAAACTAGCATTTCAATAATAAGTCCAGACATACCAACATCACAGAACAAAACTATATTTTCACCATAAAGTACCACATACGAATTCAAGTCTCCTTTTCGCCGCATTATAACCAATTCATACACAAGTACATCTTATTTAATTATTTGACTAACTTTATCAAAAAATACCTGTAAATGAAGCACCCTCAACTTGCCACTTTTAAACTTTTACAACATACAACCAATTTATCAATACCATCAATACTCATTCTACTTTTTTCCTTTCCATGTCAACCCAATACAAATGCCATATGGAATCCATAACTCTAATTCATGTATCAACACCTCTAATTAAACACTTACACATCATACAATCACACAAATTCATGAGCCCGAACCATCTTCATTGATCCCCAAGATCGGATCATACAATCGATGGCGGATCTTGAACAAAAAGTTTTGGAGGGGTCAAAGTCATACAATTCTCTGATCATTAGGTTGGAATATTAGTATAATGCTTAAAAAATGACTCTTCTAACTGAACAATTAGATCATTAGATTGAATCATTAATATAATGCTTCAAAATATATGGAAACTAGAATCAATTTTGGTTTCATCTTCACACAAACAACTTGCCTTTTATCACTTTAAAACAATGAATCTATTATTTTATTTTTCATCAATATACTTTAAAAACAACAAACTAATATTAAAAAATAATTTATAATAATCTAATAAAAAAATTGAGAGACGTAACTATTAAAAGAAAAATATGTTATAATCAAGTCACAATTAGAAAACATTGATGAAAAAATACATAATACATAAAAAAATGTATTAATAATTAAACTAATATTTCATTGTAAGGTGAGACAAGAGAGAATTACCTTTTTTTTTAAGAAAGGAAGAGAACAAATGTGAAATGAAAGCAAAAATAATGAGTTTGTATCTAACTTCCTTTTTTTTTCATAAAAAAACATAAAGAAAACATATGAGTGTGAGAGAAAATACAATTTGTGAAAAGCTAAAAAGATAATGAGGAAGAAAATAAAAAATATCTTAATAAATATTTGGTTTAATTATTCTCTTTGCCCTTATTTTTATCCAAAAAATTTAAGTTGGTCATCTAGCTTTTTTAGTCTCAATTTGGTTCTAATTTTATTCAAAAGCCTCTAATTAAAAAGGCCCACAAGGCCAAAAAGCCCACAAAAGACCTTTGGTTTAGGCCAGTCCATGGCCTTCCTTTTTAAGCATGAAAAATATATTATTATTTATTAAATATACCATTAAACTTTTGATTTAGGCCAGCCAGACTCGACAATCGACCTTGGACCATCCATCTCGTCAATTGATCTAACCAAGCCAATATTGATCGTCGGGTCGGCTCTACTCGATCGTCGGGTCGGCTCTACTCGATCGTCGGGTCGGCTCTACTCGATCGTCGGTCCAGCTAGACTTGTCTCAACTGTGGGTAGGACTCGTCATGACTATGGGCTTAGGCCGACCCATCTCGAACGTGGGCCTAGACCGGATAGTCTCAGACGCCAGCCTAGGACGACCCATCTCGATCGTGGGCCTGGGATGACCCTTCTTTATTGTCATCCCGGGCCAGCCCGTCTTGGGCGTCAACCCCGATCAGGCCGTCTCGTCGCCCCAAGCTAGCCCTACTCAGTTATGGGCCCGAGTTGGACCGTCTCGAGCCTCGACCCAAGCCAGACCATCTGGATCGTCAGCCCGTGAAAACCCGTCTTAGCTATCTCGTCTCGGCCAGCTCGGGCCGACCCATTTCATTTGTGGGCCTAGGCTAGCACATCTCGTTTGTAGGCTCAAACGGGTTTGTCTTTTCCATCACCCCGACTTGGACTTTCTCGATTTTCTGTCCAAGCTATTCTTGCTCGTCTCAGCCATTGGCCCATCACGGTCTTTGGTTTGGCTTAGCCTGGTCGTCTAGTCTCAACCTTCGATCCAGGTTGGCCCGAGACAATTTAACTTCATTTTTTACCCAAGCTCAAAATATTATTTTTAAGAATTAGTTAAAATATTTTAGTGGGTCAAACCCACCTTGACCCTAGTCCTAACCTACTTGAGAGGGCTTAGGGTAGGCCCATGAACCACTGACCAAATTGGCACCTCTATACTTATTTTTTTTTTAATCACAATAGAATATTAGAAACCACGTATTTCTTAATTTATTATTTTATTTGAATGTTGATATTTTTTAGTTTTTAAAATATATTTTTTTTTGTATTTTTGTTGAAAAAGAAATGGTGGAGTACTAGGATGATGCATACAATCACACGAGCACTACTCCCTTTATTTTTGAAGCATTAAATGATCCAGATGGTAGTTAAACATCCACAAGAAAAAAGTAAAATTTATAATTTTGATTTAGGTATATTTACTTATTTGGTATCCCAATTTTTTGGTTAAGTTCAATTTGGTCCCAATATTATTGGTTTGTTCAATTTAGTACTCCAATTATTTACATTTTTACCATTGTAATTTTTTACACTTGAAATTTTTTATACTTGTAAAAAATAAAATAATTTGAATATTTAGGTGTAGTGATTTGATGTTAGTGTCTAGATACAGAAAGGGTGAGCTCATGTAACAATATAAACATATAACTTAATACATAGAAGTTCACCCCAAATTACTTTATTTCAGCCAATGCTTAACCAAGAAACCTTATTGCCCTAAGGTTTCCAACCCACAATTTTGTGACCATAGATATATATATGCTTCCATGAACATGCTTGCTTGTGGTCCTACCTCTACGAACTTTCTCGCTCGTAGTCCAACTCTACGAACCTCCCCGCCCTACCCGTAGTCCAATACACATGATCCAACAACTACAAACCTCCCCGCTCGCAGCAGCCCTCAAGTGTGAGCACAGAACATACGAACCTCCCCGCTCATATCCTCACACGAGAGCAGCATCATAATATGAACCTCCCCACTTATATTATCATGTGTTGACCACCAACCATGAACCTACCCGCTCATGACACAGTCAAGCACCTCCTGGTCCAAGTCCACATCGCAATATATTAAAACAAATTTAAAAAACACATTGTCCTATACAAGATACACACTCAAGCTGGTCTTAGGGATTCCAATGCTTCCACGAATCTGCCCGCTTGTGGTCCAACTCTACGAACCTCCCCGTTCATAGTCCAACTTTACAGACCTCCCCGCCCGTAGTCCAACTCACGAGATCCAACAGCTACGAACCTCCCCGCTCGCAGCAGCCCTCAAGTGTGAGCATAGAACATACGAACCTCCTCACTCGTATCCTCACATGAGAACATCATAATATGAACCTCCCCGCTTATATTATCATGTGTTCATCGCCAGTCATGAACCTACCTGTTTGGGACAATATCAAGCATATCCCAAACCAGGACCAACACAACAAGCCATGCAAAACATATCACAAACGCACCCTACCACTGCACCATTGTCTGGCATAACTTAAGCGCCACCTGGTGAAATGAAAGTGCAGGCCGCTTGGCGGTTCCACAACACCACTGGGCATCATGACACACAAAGCTTCCATATTTCTGGTTATTGCCTGGCGGTTCAATCTGCACCGTAAGGAGCTAGACCAGTAAAGTGACACTACTTGTTTTAGGTACTCTAACTCAATTCCTAGCATCCAACAATTCAATTCTCAAACATCCAGGAACCAAAATACGCATTCATATACTTCTTATAGTCAAATTTACAACATCACAACCATATGCATCATTCAAATATAAACACACATCTATACCTTTCTAAATTCATATAAAACCATCAAAACAAAACTATTATACCCAACACACAATCATGGACAATCAAACAATATACAAACCAGGAAGAACACATAACCATTGTCTCAAAATATCGCACGGGCAATAAAATAGTAATAATGATAATAATAAAAATAACAACAACAACATCAATAATAATGATAATAATAATAATAAAATGAAACAATAAAAATAAAAATAAAAATAATGAAGGTAATAATAAAATAAAATGAAACAATAATAATAAAATAATAATACTAATAAAATAAAATAATAATAATAATAAAATTAAATAAAGCACTAATAATGAAACAATAATAATGATAATAAAATCATAAATAAAATAAAACAATGACAAAATAATAATAATAATAATAAAATAATATAATAATAATCACAATAAAGTAATAATAATAATAATAGTAATAATAATAAAAAATAATAATAGTAGAATAAAATAATAATAAAAATAAAAATAATAATATAAATAACAATAATAATTATTATAATACTAATAATAATAATAAAAATAATAAAATAAGATAAAAATAAAAATAATAATAATAATAATGATAAAAATAATAATAATAAAGAAAATATTAAAATAAAATTAAATTATAGTAGTAATGTAAAATAATAATAATAATAAATAAATAAATAAATAAATAATAATAATAATAATAATAATAATAATAATAATAAATGTGTTGTGTTTTGAAGAAGAACTCTAAACATGCACCCTAGAAGTCGAATGTAGCTAAAGCCAATTAATTAAATACCAACCTAAATTAATAAAATCACCTCTGCAGTCCCCATTTATAAACCACTTTCTATAACTATTCCCTTCTCCTCTTATATAATATATTAAAAATTACTAATTATACCACATCATAATTTCTATAAGAAAACACTACAAAAAAAAATACTAATTATTCGAAAACCTTAAGTGCAGCGTACCAAAAGTTTAGTCACTACGAAAGCTTAATACCCAAAAGCTACAAATCATATATAATATCAAATACAACAAAAAAGAAGAAGAAAGAAAGTCAGCCCCACTTCTAACCTTATATATATATATATATATATATATATATATATATATATATATATATATATATATATATATATATATATATATATTAAAAAAACTATTTAGTGTAATCGATGCTCTACACCAAAGCAAATAATTTGTTTCCCTATTTTTTTCTTTAATATTATATAAATTACGATATGAGGAATGCTGCAAAATATCCTCCTAAAATATTATAACATGCCATAACACCGCATTTATCTACTTTTTCATATAATTAAAAAAATGAAAGTTCTAGAATGCAACCCCAAGTCACACTACTGTAAAACAAAAACATAAACCCTAACCTTTCCTTTGCATCATTCACCCACAAATCAAGAAAACCTCAATGCATTCATGCTATATTAGCTTTCGTATCACTAAAATTCATCAATGACATACTTAACATTCAAATGAAAATTTGATGATACTATATCACCATTGCAATCAAAATTTCTAAAATACAAAACAAATGCATCACATATTTTTTTTATTGTAAACAATAATTAAATCAAACAAAACTTAAAATCTTCTTTCATAGGAAGAGATTAAACTAGTTAGCTCCCCCTACCTAGAATTCTCGCTCCGATTACGCTCCTAACATTCCTTTTTGCCCAGAATTGATATACCTTTAGCTTCTCCAACTTGGCACTCTTTATAACCTTTTCACTCTCTCCTTGGCTCCATTTTCAGTGCTCTGACATTCTCCATTAGCAGTTGTACCAAAAACCCCTTCAATTTCCACTAACTCTCCTTTTAAATTTCATTTTTCAGCCCTTAAAATAATTTATTAACATTAAAATACGAAAATTTAAAACAAAAGGTTAATGGCCATCAAATGCCATTAACATGGTGGTTTCTCAGCCCTTCTAGCTTCTCTCTATGAAGGCTAGGGTCTCTATGGCAGCTAGGGTTTTTCTGACCATTCTCCATCATGCCAAAAAAAAAAATGATTTGGCAAAAAGAACTTGTCTCACATCCTCCAAGATTTGAACCCACAACCATATAATTTCAAAGCAAGTGTACAACCAATTCAACCAACTCACATTTGGAAAATTATTATATGTAATCGATGTTGTGCACCAAAGTAGATAATTTATTTCCCTTTTTTTTCTTTAATATTATATAAATTACTATATGAGGAATGTTGTAAAATATCCTCCTAAAATATTATAACATACCATAACACCGCATTTATCTACTTTTTCATATAATTAATAAATGAAAGCTCTAGAATGTAACCCCAAGTCACGCTACTGTAAAAGAAAAACATAAACCATAACCTTTCCTTTGCATCATTCACCCACAAATCAAGAAAACCTCAATACATTCATGTTATATTAGATTTCGTATCACTAAAATTCATCAATCACATACTTAACATTCAAATGAAAATTTGATGATACTATATCACCATTACAATAAAAATTTGTAAAATATAAAACAAATGCATCACATATTTTTTTTATTGTAAACAATAATTCAATCACACAAAACATAAAATCTTCTTTCATAAGAAGAGATTAAACTAGTCAGCTCCCCTTACCTGGAATTCTCACTTCGAATGTGCTCATAACTTTCCTTTTTGCCCAGAATTGATCTACCTTTAGCTTCTCCCACTTGGCACTCTTTATTTATAATCTTTTCACTCTCTCATTGGCTCCATTTTCAGTACTCTCATGTTCTCCATTAGTAGTTCTACCAAAAACCCCTCCAATGCCCACTAACTCTCCTTTTAAATTTCATTTTTCAGCCCCTTAAAATAATTTATTAACATTAAAATACGAAAATTTAAAAGAAAAGGTTAATGGCCATCAAATGTCATTAACATGGTGGTTTCACATCCCCCAAGATTCAAACCCACAACCATATAATTTCAAAGCAGGTGTACCACCAATTCAACCAACTCGCATTTCATCATAATTCCTATACATCTAGGATTATATTATCACTATCACAGTCCAATATTTTATTAAAAATAATAAACAATTAAATTAATACATAATTGGTATACACATGACTCAAACCCAAGTCCTCTTAGCACAACCAAGTACTCTTAATCACTTGAACTAGTACTATTTCTTGTCTTCTCTCTCCACATTAAATAACTTGAGGATTGTTGCCATCACATTTATTAAATAAATATTTATTTATTTATTTATTTTTCCCGGATCTTACAAAACTTGTTTAATACACACTCCAAGACACTATATTATTCCTAAATTGTATTTTCGATGATAATAAGTATAATTAAGCATTGAATTAATTATTTTATATCTTTATATTCCTCATTAACTTATATCGATCTAATATATATATTTTCTAATTAGACAAATATATTTTTTAATACGTTTTATAGGATAAACAAGCACTAGATAGGCCAAGTAGTAACTACATATATTGTTTCCCATATATATATATATATATATATATATATATATATATATATATATATATATATATATATATATTTTTTATTTC
>Ga0214544_1002806_pt1 | contig 36423 bp, 26 predicted proteins | sample CNSS3metaG_FD_160074 | JGI IMG/M metagenome (GOLD analysis project Ga0214544, IMG submission 160074) | Root nodule microbial communities from cowpea collected in UCLA plant growth center, Los Angeles, California, USA - CNSS3 | ecosystem: Host-associated > Plants > Roots > Nodule | place: USA...
TGAGAAGTTACATTGATTAATTTGAAGTCTTAAACAAGAAATCAATAACAATAATCTTTAGGAAACCAATGATGAATCCTATTTTGAAAAAGCAGTGGAATCGACCTATTTTTCTTTACTATTATTTCTATCTTATTTTATCTTTTTATCTTTATCTCTCATATTTTTATTATTTTATTTGACTGACTCTTTTGTATAGTTTTATAAGAACTAATTTGTTAAAAATCAATTCCGTGTTCGTTGGGAGACGACTTCAGGTTAACCCTTTCTATTTCCTTAACTACTATCTTAGCAATACTGAAGTTGCTATAGTTTAGTAATATTAATTTGATCGCGTCAACGACAATGTTATCAAAGCCTCAACTCATGGACTTTGGTGTAAAGCTAAAGAAGGTACCCTTGTATTGTGATAATACCAATGCTATGAACTTAACCAAGAATCCAATACAACATTCTAAAACCAAGCACATTGAAATTAAGCATCATTTCATTAGAGACCATGTTCAAAAGGAGGATTCTGAAATTCAATTCGTTAAAACTGAAAATCAATTAGCTGATTTATTCACAAAACCATTAGCTTAGGTTTAACAAGCTAAGAACTGAACTAGGCATATTAGACATGAAAAATGTGGTATGATGTGTTTTCAGCATGTTAATCTTATAAATCCATGCATTGATCTCATTAAAATAATCTAATGTGAGCATAAACTAAAAATTGTCATAATTAGCTTGTTAATTTTTCAGTTTTATGTGTTGATTTTACATAAAACAATCACTGTTTGCAAAAAAAATGGTCTGTTGAATTTATAGTCTGTTGATTTTTCAATTTTATATGTTGATTTCACTTAAATAGTCACTAAATGCAAAAAATAGGATCTGTCAAAATTTTCAGTATGTTGATTCTACAAATCTATGCATTGATTTCACTAAAGATGCCACCATATGCAGAAAACACAATCTTTCACGATTTTTAATATGTTGATTTTACAATTCTATGTGCTTATTTCACTAAAACATGTATCTGGAAATAGAAAGTTCAGTTTCACGATTTTTAATCGATTGATTTTTCAAATCTATTGTTGATTTATCCTAACCATATTTTGTGTGCAAAGAATAATGATCTGATGAATTTTTAGTCTATTGAATTCTAAAATCTATGTGTTGATTTCACTTGAACTGCTAATATTTCAATGAAATAAATTCAAAAGCTGACCTAGTCAAAGCAAGCAACTCATGATTAGGAACGGACTGCCCCCAACAATTATTACATCAACTATGTGTTGCTTTTTTTTTAATGCATTGACCATAAAACATTTGTGTTGTATGATTCCAATGTGCATGCACCTTACATGATCTGAACTAATTGATCCACTTATAAAAACTCATTAGAAATATCATGCTTTATTGAGATATTGCAATTTGGTGCATTAATGTGGCTTTGGTAACCTAAATAAATCTGCATAATTTAATCGACTGATTATGCATTCAATGTGTTCATTTATAAATACTGCACTTGAAAACCTGCATTTGTATCAACATCTCTTAGAAATACCCACACTCACAATCATCATGCCTTGTCATCAACAACGCAACACCCAATCTGATGAAGAACACTCTACCCATCTCAATCCAAGCTCTCTAAATCACGAACACCATGGGAGAATTGAAGCTTGGTTTGAAGGAAATGAGGAAAACATTCAAGTGTTCCTCATAAAGATGACTAGGAAGAAAATCAACATTCCTAAGGTGTTGATGTACTCATAGCTGCAAATTGAAGGGTTTGAGACTCTTCTTCAATAACTCAAACATCAAAATTTGAAGACATTGCTTGAACTTTCAAGAAAATCTATCTTGACTTGGTGAAGGTGTTTTTCACCAACTTGCAATTCAAAAATGACGCCTTGTTGTCCAGTGCCAAAGGAGAACAAATGGAGATATCCAAGAAGGCTTGAAAGGATGTTGCTAGACTTAGGCAAAGAGGAGTCCAAATGAGAAAAGGTAAAATTGGTGTTGTGCAAGAGTTTAACAAAGTGCAATACTATGGGAAATGCTTGAGGAACCCTGGTGCTGAGATTAAGAACCTCCATGGTGGTGGTCTCAAGGTAATGAAATGCTTCATGCTATGATCATCACCAAAACCATAGTTCCATGTGGAAGCAACCATTCTACCTTGTGTGGGGGAGACTTGATCCTCATGTATTGCATCCAAAACAATGTGCAAGTGGACTGAATTTTTGTGCTTCGTGATCATATGCTCAAAGCCAAGAGACTCACAAATTTTAGGTTGTCATATGTGGTGTTGGTTTCCAAATTCATTAAGTACTTTGGTGTTGATGTAAAAGATGAATTGAAAGAGTCAACTAGGATTTTGAGGAAAACCTTTTTCCTAAATCTGCACAAAATGGGTTTTACCAAGGTTGGAAACGTTTGAACTGTATGAGGAATTGGTGATGTTGTAGTTGGTGGTGCCAATGACCATGAAGTTGGCCCATATGGGACAAATCAAGAGGAAGAAAAGAAGCCCACTACTGGACCAATGGACATTGTCTCCTACAACCCTCCAAAAGATAGAGGCCTTATGTACTCCCAGTTTGAGAGGATGGTTCTTCACCAACTGCATGAACTCAATGTGTCTCAAGATGCACATCACACATTTTGCAATGGGAGGTTCAATGATTTGGATGGCCAAATCCATGACATTCATGATCTACTGACATCATTCCAGACCAGAAATAATCCTCAGGATGACTGAGTGTGTTGGCCTTTAGGATCATGCATTGCATTCGTGTTGTTGTGTTGCTTTGTTATGAGTTTTGTCAGTTTTTTAATCGATTGATTTTAATTTCAGTCTGTTGATTGTATTGGTTTTATGGTTTTTTTTCTTTGTTTTAGTATTTCATCCATTAATTTGTGTGCTACTAGCAATGAAAAATTATCCTTTGTTTGTGTTTTTAATTGTTTCACTTCTGTTTGATGAATCCAAAAGGGGAGAAAAATTGATATCATTCAAATTGAATCATTAAAATTGAAATAATTGAATTTATTAAAGGAATTGAGTTAAGAAATTGCCAAACCAGATTCTAAATGGAACCTATTGATAGGGGGATCATGTGCATCTGTGTGTGCTTGTTATCTTGTGTGTACTGCTTTTGGGAACATTTTTCAGATTCACAAGCCTAAGCAAGAATGGAAGATGATGCTTAGATGGCACTTCATCAATTCAATGGAGGTTTCATCAAATCACTAGAGGCTAATCCAGTGGAGGATGGCTTCATCAAATCAGGGGGAGATTGTTAGTACAAATGGCTTGGAAGATTTGGTGCTTAAAGATTTGATGAAGATACATTAAGCCATTGTATTAGAATATGTTGAAACCATGATTAAATTGATGAAGATGTGAAGACTTGATGTTTCACGGGTTGATCAAGCCTCATGTGTATGTGCTATATTTGGATTACTCATGAAGAAAACAAGCTTGAAGATAGGAGTTCATTGTGTAGACCAATTTAGCATTGTAGAGATTTATAAGGTCATAGAAGAGAACTCCATTCCTTGGAGACGAAAATGGTTGAATAAGAAGAATGTTTTTATTTCAAAATGATAAACCCTTGTACATGTGTAGAAGCACCCCTTAAATTGAGAGTTCTAGGAACATCTAAGCAAAAACAAAAAGTGCAAAAGGTATCTAAACAATTACAAAACCTAGCTTCTAGAAACTAGGTTAAATAATGCAAAAGATGACAAAAATGGAGTACACAAGGTGGTTTCCATATGTGAATTTCGTCCAAGCCTGTGGAGGACCACATGGTACATGTGCTTTTTGCTTTATGTTTCATGCTTTCCTCTTTCGTAGGATTTAAGGATTTAGGAATTTAGAGATTTAGGGATGAACGAAGAATATTACTTACAAGCTAAATGAAGAATGAATGAACTCCACAAGAATGAAGAGTGAGTGACCACAAGAAGAACAAACTCCTTCTCTATGAGTTAGCGTGAGATCGATCGAACAGACTCTTGGTTACACTGGTTGATTTCGATCGAAACCCAACTTTGAAAAGGTTGAGCTGTGAAAGCTCATAATGCACAAAAGTGCCTTCCAAAGTTATCTGAGAGTTGTCTCGTACTTTCTAGCCCTCACTAACCAGAGAAGATTAATAGAGATAATGTAAGTGAAGAAAACTTTTACCAAATACTTTATGAGATGGATGTCATAGGATAGTCATGTACAACTCTTTAAAAGTCAATTATTTGTCCTTTGCCAAACATCTATCCAAAGGAAACGCATAATTGAGAATGATTATTGATGAAACCCCACAAACACATGCTCAATTCATTGATTGCCGAAGTGTATGTGGTCATGCCAAGATAATGCAAGTTTCTAACGATTAATGCTAATACAAGTTTCCAACGATTAATGCTAATACTCAGTGACTGGTCCATCTAGTTGGTTGTCGAATGGTTCTGCAACCGTATCGAAGTGATAAACTTCTTGTACAAAAATCATATAAAACATAACATTAGATTTTTTTATTTACAGATCATGAAAACAAAATGGTGATTGTGTCACTCAATTTAACTTTTGAAAGAAAAAAGAAAAACATAAAACATAGATACCCTACACAGCACATAAAAGTGCAGCAACCAGCCATATAATACAATACAACAGTGTACTCTCTTTTTCTCTCTCACTCAATATAACTCTCCCACTCACTCCTTCCCACCACCGCATTTCAGTACTATCATCATCATCATCGTCAATGGCGAGCACCACAGAGCCGGAGCTCCACCGTGACGGCGATGACAACGCGTCCCAGGAGGACGAGGATACCGGAGCTCAGGTTGCTCCGATTGTGAAGCTCGAAGAGGTGGCCGTCACCACTGGCGAGGAGGACGAAGATCCCATTCTTGATCTGTACGATAACACACTCAGTCACTCGCACACACACACAATCTTGGATTGTGAATTTGAATTTAGATTGTTGTTGAAGGAAAGCGAAGCTGTATCGGTTCGACAAGGAAGGGAATCAGTGGAAGGAGCGAGGCGGTGGGAATGTGAAGCTATTGAAACACAAGGTTACTGGAAAGGTCAGGCTCCTCATGCGCCAATCCAAGACTCTTAAGATCTGCGCAAACCATCTCGGTACTATCCATTGCTTTGCATTTTCTTTTCATTTGTAGCTAAATATATCCTACTCCAATTTCAAAACACCATTGTCATCAACAAAGTACTTTTTACAGTACGCATAGAAAATTATAATTAGGATAAATTCTTCTTGACCATAAAACGAAGATAAAGAATGAAATTATTCTACCTCAAGCTAAATATAAATAATTGAAAAAATGTATGAACAATTTTATACAAATTAAATTATGTATAAGTTAATTTTAATTTATGAGAAATTTCATTTCATATCTTCGTAGAAATTACCCGGAAGTTTCTGTGATTTCATCTCTCTTTTATTTTTGGGTCTTTTCGATTGTATGTTTTATGGTTTTTGTTTGTTAACTGTGAATCGATTATTTGTAAGAGAGACCGTTAAGATTCTTTTTCATGTTTATTGTTTTCCTTTTGTCTTGAACTAACAACTTTAGTTGGCTCACATAAATAAATAAAGGGAATGGTTATTTGGTTGTCTTTTAGAGAAGTTGTAATTAAATAATAGTGATTGATAGAGTGAACAGCTACACTTTGCCTTTGATTCTTTTCTACATATCTTTTTATTTCTTTTTTTAGGGCATTGCTAATTTAATTTGATTTAGTATATAGTGTTGGTTCTGGTGCTACTGAGTGCATGGATTTGAATTTGAGTGATAAGTGTGAAGTCTCCTTTAATATTCAGAAAGAGAGTCTCTTATTGATAGGTTTATTGATAGGTTTTGATGTAAAAGTGGTGTCTAAGGTCTTATATGTGTAAGACTAATATCATATAACCATATAGAACCACAATCTCTCAATAACTATAACCATGACTATAATCATAACCATATATGAAAAAATATATACATAAACCTATCACTTATAGTGATCCTTTCAGAAATCTTAGTATCGGTCATGCTAGTGTGTGAAATATGAAAAATATGAGGTTGGTTACCAACATGTACATTTTATCCATTAAATTAGTCACTTGTGCTTAAGAGAATAATTCGAATGGTCTTTACATTTCACGGATTCATGTGTGTTTTTTTTTTTTTTTTTAATATTTTGGAACTAATATTAGTTATTAGGATGGAATATTTTGAAGTGATCAAATGTTTTTTTTTATTAACTTCGGGTTTTTTTTTAATATTGAGTTCGTTATTGGATTTAAATACATGATGGTTATTATTGTTGTTGTTGTGTTTTGATGGATATGACGTGAATTTCAGTTCATGGCAGTTTGACAGTACAGGAGCATTCTGGGAATGAGAAATCGTGTGTGTGGCATGCTTCTGATTTTGCAGATGGAGAATTGAAGGATGAGCTGTTCTGTATTAGGTTTCCCTATGTTGAGAGTAAGTCTTGAGGACACTTCTCTGTTTTCAAGTTTTTTTGTTTGTTCAACACTTCTATTACTTGATAAATTGATCTGCAAATTTGATTTCTGATTGATCTTGTGTTCTAATAACACATGCTGTGTGGAGAGTATTCATTGATCAACATGTCAGATTTTTGGTGGTGGTAAATAGTTGCATTCATTTTCTGACACTACAAGCATGTGTTTATCTTAAGCACTCTGCTAGGACATGACTAAACTTCATTATATGAATTTCTTCTTGGCTTCAGAAGTTGAGGTTTTTTCTCTTTTGCAATGGTGTTTTTATAACCTCTCCAAAAATAAATAACGTAAACGCGTCTGTCCAGAGTAGCTATGTAACATATATTACATTAATTCAAACAGGATTTAACTGTATGTTTTAATAAAGAACTATGCCCCCATACTCATGGTCTCTGCACTCTGTATCCTCCTAGGTGGTTTCAAAATATGAATCAGGTTAGTTGATGATGACAAGGATTTACATTTTTTGATAATGTAAAGTGAAATAATGAAACAAAAAAGAAGTATTGTCTACATTTGACAGCTTTTATATCACATATGATTGAAGAAATGTTGTCACGTTATTTATTGAAACTTTGTCCTTTCGTACTCCAGACTGTAAGACCTTCATGACAACTATGCAAGAGGTGGCTGAATCACAAGGAGAGGAGGAAGAGGAAAACAAAGATGCTTCAGATACTGCCGCTATCCTTGAGAAACTAACTGTTGGTGAGGATAAACCAGTGGGGAAAGAGCCAGAAAAGGTCACCAAAACCGAAAAGCTAACTGTTGGAGAGAATAAAACAGAGGAGAAAAAGACAGAAGAGGTCACAAACACGCACAAGAAAGATGAACATGGTGTAGTATAAGAGAATCAAAAGATGAATCAGCTCCACCAGCATAGTATTTGATGTGCCTGGTGAATGAATGATTTGTTCTCTTATAGGTTGCTTTTTTTTTGTTTTTTTTTTCTTTAAGATTAGTAACCTATATTGAAACCTCAGGATGTGGAATTGTGGTTGGGATGAAGATTTGATTCTGTCAGTTGAGTCCTGCGATTGTGGAATTGTGGTTTGCAAGCATGCTTGGATGGTTTTGTGATTGTGGGTTTTCATTTTTCTCATGTTTTATTCAATTGAGTTTAGTATTTCCTTTCAAACGAAGATTTTTCTTATTTTTTTAGGGCAATTATACATCTGGGATATGTATTTGATGTTTTGGATTCGTCGGTTTTGTTGTGGCTTCTACATTTTTTAAATGATTACTATGAAGTCCCTGTTTTGTTTTGTTACATATCTTCTATTTATTTGCTTACTTTGGTGTAAGGAAGTTTAATTTAGGATAATCTGGACGAGTTTTTTTCTTTTTTCTTCTAGAGAGGGTAAATTTAGTGAGTTCGTTTATCTATCGGTGCGCTTACAAATGAGTTTAGAATCAAAGTAGTTTTTTTTTTTTTTTTATAGTAAATAGTTTATGTACTAAAAATATACTTTTTTTTTTTAATAAAGTTCATAATAAGCATCATTCTCAGGTGGAAATTGGTGGTATTAGAATAGGATATAAGATCGGTAGTAACATAACATTTTTAATTCAAAAATGCGATGATAATTTTATAAATATTGGGAAGTGTTTTAATTTGGTTAGAGTGAGAATCGATCTAATATGCACATATTAGATTGGTTATAGAAGGAACCAATCTAATATGTACATATGTTAGATCGATTAAAAAAACAATTAATCTAATATGTTTTCTTTACTATTAAGCGCAAAAACCTTTCAATTTTCAAACTTTGTCTTTTCTCTCGTGTCTTCTTTTGTTTCTTCTTCTCTTATCAGCGAATAATCAACGAAGCTCTCTTCTCTTCTAGGCCACTCACAACTGTTGTTGCAGTGCCCTATTGTTGTCGCGTCACGCTTCAACAAACTTCTTCTTGTCTTCCAAGTCACTCCAAATCGCCATTCTCGTCGCACCACCGTCAAATGGTTGTGTTCTATCTTTTGCCTAATTCCAATTACAATTTCTCAATCTTCCTCTCTACGTTCACCAACTTCCATCACCTCGATTTTGATAGTTTTATGAAGGTAGGGTTTTGTATCAAATTTCTTCTCCCCAATTTTCTCGAATGTGGTCGATTCCACGCATTTGCTTTTGCACTTCAACCATTTTTTGCTCTTTAATTAGGGTTTTTATTCGGTTGTTAGAATGTTAGGATTTGATTTGATAGGTTTTTCCTGTCGTTAGATATTGGATTTTGGAGATTAAATTCTGTATTTGGGTGTGATTATTGGATATTTACTTAAAGGTATTAGATCGGTAGTTTATGATCTAATGTGTTTTTGACATATTACATCAGTGCATATTAGAATTGGATCTAATATGTGCTTTAGAATCGATTTATTATACTTATTTTTCAATAGTAATTGTCATCAAATAGAAAAATCAAAAAAATACAAACAACATAAGGGATTAGACCAAACCCATGTGAAATGTGTGAGGTAGGTTTTCAAAAACTACCAAGAAACTATACAGTTGTAGCATGTAGAAAGGCCTTTCTAAGTGAAATGAAAGAAAAAAATGTGAAACACTTGATGGTTTGTGTTTCGTCTTGGAAGGAGTCAAAAGTTTGAAGGAGAGTGATTATGTAGCTTCTGATGACTGAAAGCTTGATCATTTGAGTCATCTGCTCGTCATCTAGAGAGAGCGTTAGCTACTAAGAAGGTGTAAGGTGTGTAGACATATGGCATGTGAGGCGGGTGGTGTTGAGTGTATCATTTGATGGAGGCGAGTCATCAAAAGTAATTGTATTGTGTAGCATAGGATGTGATAGACGTAGGGATGGCAAATAAACTCGTCTTGTGGGTATTACCCGAACCCGTCCCCATCTTGATGGGGAATCCCCCGCACTGTCTGGGTATGGGTATGGGGAATCCCCGACTTTTTCAATTAGGTATGGGGATGGGTATGAGGATGTACATATCCGCCCGTCCCCATCTCCATACCCGCCATAATACTCGTCCCCGCCATATTCTCGTCCTCGTTTAAATTATTAAATATTCCTAGTGAAGTAAGTAACCTTGCATATATTATTACACACTTTCTATTTTTTATTTCTTCTAATTATTTGGTTTGTCATGAAATTCATTCGCATCTACAATATATTTTTCATCTTATCATAACCTTTATGTATTTATGTTCAAATTATGTATGTCAATTAAATATTTTTTATGTCTCACATTTGAATATTTCCATTATTTTTTAATATTTTAATTATTGTATATTTTCCTTTCACATAAGAATGTTTAACACTCTCAATTTAAGTGTTTAATAGCATCAACCTTTCATTTACCAGGTAATATAACAAATTCATCTTCCTTAGTCTATTATTATTACTTTTTGCTTCATTTGAAGAACTCTTTTGTTTCGCTAAAACAATTTTCGTTATTTCTCAACCATTAACTATGTTGATATTTGAAAAGTTTTCTTAGATCTCTAAGGTATTTTTCATCTTATCAAACCCTTAATTATACATTTGCTTTCCTTTGTGCGATTTCATTCAATAATGTCTCAAATTGTTTCTAAGACACACATTTGATAATTTTTTAATATTTTTATTTTTTGTTTATTTTTATCATGTAGAATATTTTTTGATATATTTTATATAATTATTTTTTATTTTCTAACTCATTATCAATCATACTGTAATTTTCTTACTATAATTATATAAATAATTTTTTTTACCATAATATAAAAATTTAATGCAATAGCCATGAATTTTGTTTTATCTCTATCTAACATAAATTGAAGTTCAAAAGATATAAGATCTATGTTAAAATTTAATTATTATTAGTTTAATATTTTTTCTTTGTGTGATTTTGATAAAGTGATGTATTATAACTTTTATTTACTATCATATAAGAATTTAATGTAATTGCCATGAATTCTTTTTTATCACCATCCAATGTATATTAAAGTTCAAAAGATACAATATCTATGTTAAAACTTAATTATTATTAGTTTATTTTTTGTTCTTTGCGTTTTGGGTGATTTTGATAAAGTGATGTATCATAACTTTTATTGGTGTATAAAAAAGATATTCATTAAAATTTAAAAAATTGAAGTAAATAGATATTTAAAATATATTTTAATTTGAATATTTGTTTTGCTTTTATATTTTTTGAAAAATATTTTTAAATTTTATCAACTAAGTTCCATTAATGTTTGCAAATTTAGTAAATGTTTTGGTTCTTATGAAATTTTATTTGGTATTCTAATTTGAAATGTATACAATTATAATTTCTTTCTAAACATTTGATATTGAAGAAACAACCCTCCTCGTAACATTGAATATTTGATAATATTATATTTCCTTCATAGTAATTTTTTATTATTTTATAAAAAATAATTAATTAATATTGAAATAGTAAGAAAATGAGTACAGGTACAAGTATAAGAATATACCCCTTACCCGTCGGGGATGGGGATTAGACAAAAGTTTGATACCTGTTGGGTTTGGGTATAGGGATGATGATGATTTCTTTTTTGGGGATGATTATGGGATAACGAAACTCGTCCCCGTCCCGCCCCGTTGCCATCCCTAGATGGACGTTGGGTATATGAATGATCCGATGTTGTTTAAAAACATTGTGAAGAGAACCATCTTATAGAAAGTTGGTCATTTAATGAAAAGGAATCATATTACTAAGTTAGAGTGTAAAATGTTTGATAGGTGATGTGCCGATGAGATTTTGTGGGTTGTGTTTCTTCTGGTGATGGTTTTGATGGATTTGAATCGTCTAATGTTTTCTATTTGACCATGTGGGAATTGATGATATGTTGTGAATGGTAAGATTTTGTTTGAAGATATTGTGAAGAGAAATGATTGATGGCGTGTTGGTATGTGATGTATTATGTTTGATGAAAAAGAAACATCTGATGAAGTTAGAGTGTGAATTGTTTGAAAGGGAAACTACTGGTGAAATGCTAGGTTGTGTGTTTCGTCTGATGATGTGTCTAATGGATGTGAAACGTTTGATGGTCGTGAAGAGAGTAGTTTATAGTGCATGTGATTTGGCTGGTTGTATGTGCAAAGTCTTATGAAAGGGAGTCATTTGATGGATTTGCAGTGTGAGGAATGTTTCATGGTAGGCATCATTATGTTCTTTGAAATCTAAGCTAGGTTGGCACCCCAAATCATATCTGCCATTTTCCATGACATGAGAAAGAAAGAAAAAGGAAATACACAAGAAGCTTGGACCAAACCGAGTCGAAGTGAATAAAAGAATGAATTTCAACCCATAAATAAAACCTAAACAATTTTGAACATGGGTAGATGATACCAATTGTAAAAATAAGTTAAGACTTTTAATTGATGGTAGACAAGGATATCAAGTATAATGTTTCCGACTAACGAACACCATAGCAACCAGTTTTTCTACACAATGATTATCCTCATGAAATATATGTGAAACAAGAACTTGTATATTCCTAAAACAATGCAAAAATTTCCTCCATCTCTCTCGTAGCAAAAAAAGAAAAAAGAAAAACTACCAAGATATTCACCCTTCCTTTCTCTAGAAAGACTTGAACAAACTGCATATTTTGGACACGCCGTTACAACACCATTTGTATTAACTTTTATCCATCTAATCAAAAGGGGTTGCCATATCCTCAATTTATAGTATTTTGAGAAATATGATCGTTAGTGCTTCATGATTATTGATATATATTTGACTAAGAACCTCTCAGTTATAGCTGCTAAAGAAATCTTTTACAAAGTATTTAACATTGACTTCATTATTTGCTTATTTGAAGCTTTTTGAAAGAAAATCTCTTCTTCCACACTTTCTTCTTTTAGATTAACGAATGGTGGGTTAGAATGCTTATCTAATAAATTTTCCAATGTTCAATTTTCTCACTCTAAAAGGAAACTTTACAAGATCTATTAAGTTAGAAGTAAAATCAATTTATGACCATTAATATAGGTCGTGAGTTAAAGTACATAGATTAATTTTATGTAAAGGGATAAAATGACCATTGGCATTTAATAACAATATTAATTCTATATGAAATCTTTGCTAATCAAATTTTTCTTTTGCTATAAATGCTTTGATCATTTATGCTTGTCAACTTCTTTTAATCTTCAAAGGTAACGAGTTATGAATAATCATAGTAAAATATCAATTAATATATTGAAATAATCAAACACATCAAATGAGGTCTTATAGATGTATGATGAACTAAATAGTTTATATCGTTTGACCAATTTTTCCTATGTCATCTAATAATTTTGATTGTAACGTATCATAAATTAAGCTTGTATCATCTTATATGTTAAAATTGTATTGTCTGATCAATTGACCTTTTGAGTTCTCTTTTTAGAACCAAAATTGTGTCTACATGATTTTTAATGTGTAATACTTAAGACTAATATATTTTGCAATATTAACATGTTATATAGATAATAACAAAATCATATTCAAAACATGACAATGTTTTGTTATCATGTTAAAACTTATAAAACCTTTTGTCTAGATATATCATCTAATTCTAATAAAATCACCAATATTGTACACAACTATTTTGGACATATTCCCCATGAGACGTACATAATTTTTTTATCATAGAATGGCAAAATGTGTGTGTGTGCCTTGTGGTTATTTAGCTTGTTAAAAAGGTGTTTAAAAGGTTTAATAGCTTGTGCATATAAATATGTGATGAACAAATCAAATCCATTTAAATACCAATCAATCAATTGATTTCACTTTGTGTGTGTGTGCCCTGCGGTTATTTAGCTTATTAAAAAGGTGTTTAACAGGTTGAATAGCTTGTGCATATAAATATGTGATCAATAAATCAAATAAGTTGAAATACCAATCAATAAATTGATTTCACTTATTTAAGTGAAATTAATCCATTGACAATTATTTTTAATCGATTTAATATGTCAGTTAGCAGTGTCTATATGATCTCTCTTTGTCTTTGAGTTATGTGATTTTTGAAACTGAGAAAAACATTTTGACAAAGGTCGCTCACACAATCTTGAAGAGAATCAAAAGTGCTAAAATTGTGTACTATGTGAGGTTTCTTGTAGTTGGAAGTGTCTTCATCTTGATCTTGGTAAAAGATACTTACTTAGCTAGGAAAAGTTAAGCATTTAGGTGTTACTTTCTCCTATTTTATGTTGTGTAGTTTGTGTTCTTGGTGTGATTCCAAGTCTGCAAGAAGATGTTCATTTTGTGCAATGTATTTATTCTTTTGTGAGTCAATAAGGTTGTATTTGGTTGTATTTTCTTTCAAGAAAATGTTTGTAAGGATCTTGTAATTTCCTCTGATAGTGAAAAGTCAAGCTCAAGTTGTTTTGGCTAGCTGGATGTAGCTCCTTGTGAATGAACCAATATAAAATTCTTGGTGCATTTTTTTTAATTCTTCTACGAAATTAAGTCTCCAATTAAATTCATCAAGAAAATTAACAAGTTGTATCTTTGTGAGTAAAATTGTCGCAATCACGTTATCTGTCAATAAATTTGATTTTATGTGAACATCTTGATTAATATTTGATATCAAATCACTCAAATCCATTATATGTGTTGTTTGATAAATTGAGAGATCTTTGTTTCAAAAAAAATTCATCAAGAAAGTTAACAACTTAAATCTTTCTTAGATATTTTTTTGTAAGCAAGTGATCAAATATTGAATATGATTAGTTGATAATATCTTGATCAGTCTTTGATATCAAGTTATTGAAATTTGCAACATGTTTGATGTGTGAAAAATAATTGACATTTTGCCAAAATTTTAATCTGTTGATTGATTATTTTAATCAGCTGAATGTGTGATCTAGTAATGACTGAAGTCTAAGTTTCTTGGTCAATAAGAATTAACATAAGTTTTCATAAATTGTAGTTGAACATTGATTTTTAATAGTGCAATTCAAACCCCTCCCCCTTCCCCTTTCTTGGTCTTGATCTCTTTTAGTGTCTGCAATTGGTATCAAAAGTATGTTCTTCAAAATTACTCAAGTTTTGATCCTGTAATTATTTTTAGAAAATCATGGCCGAAAAAAATCTTCCTTTGGGAGAATGTGGTTCTATTGATAGGTGTCCTATGTTGATAAGCCCCTAACCTCTAAAAAGGATGGAGGCACATGCTTAGGGAGAATAAAAATGTTTTGAAGGAAAGTTTCTTCATCTTCCTTCTCATATTGGATTTGGTTTTATGTGACTTTTCTCGTGTTAACTTAACTTTAGTTGACTTGCTGACCTATGACCTTGGTTTGTTCTGTATCTCAAGCTAGTGCCAGCATAGAGGTGGATAACACTACTTGGAATGGAGGAGTTTGGAGTTGACCTTCATTCTAAAACGTTAAAGGCACCACATAAGGAGGCTTGGAGGCCAAACTAGGTCTTTCTCCTTTTCAAGCCATCACCCTTAGTTGACCTAACTTCTAGAATAAATTTTTCAAAGAAACCCCTTCCAACACTTATAAAAGGGGCTCTTCTAGATTTGTAAAAGGATTAAATATTTGGAGTGATAATACAAATATTTGATCGTTTGTGAGACTGATCTTCTTTGAGAGTGTTTCTTCTCTTGTCTTATCTTGAGCCTCGAGCTCAAGTAGTTACATACACCATTAATCTTGAGTTTGGTAAGCCTTGTGCCCCCTCAAGTGGCGTGCCATCATCTTCATCCCCATTTACTTTCAAGTCTTCTATATTCTCCCCACTTTTCTTCTCTTTTGGTTCCTTATTTGAACATTTGAATTTGGCACTTATGTTCCATTTTGTGTTCTTATTTTTAGTTCCTCTTAATTGATTTCTCTCCTTCTTTTGAGCTCATAGAAGTGAACCTTCACATCTAGATAACCTTGGTTATCTTAATGTCCAATAGGGATCACCTTAGAACAATAACCAATGGACCTTCATTCAATATTGAGAATGTGCTACACTTAGAAAGGTTGAAACACAACTTGATAAGTACAAGTCAACTATGTGATAAGGGCTACAAAGTTGCATTTGAATCTACACATTCTTTCATTTATGATAAACTTCGTAGCGTTGTGTTAGTTGGAAAAAGAGTCAATAAAATTTATCTTCTTGATTTGAAACATGCATCATACAATATACACTATTTTTTAACAACGGAATATAGTACATGGTGGTGGCATAAAAGGATATGTCATATACATACAGATCATTTAAACCGATTAGATAAAAAACAACTGATTGAAGGATTACCACAACTGAAGTTTGTGAAAAATAAGATATATGAAGCATGCCAGAAAGGGGAACAAACTAAGATTTCTTTTAAGCCAAAAAATTGTTTTTCAACTTCTAAATCTTTAGAGTTGCTTCACATGGACTTCTTTGTACCATCACGAACCACGATCCTTAGTGGTAATCTTTATGCATTAGTCATTTAGATGATTTCTCCAAATACTTATGGATCCTATTTTTGGTTTCGAAGGATGATACTTATCATGCTTTGAAAAGACTTGCCAAAGTTTTAATGAATGAAAAGGATTGAAAAATTGTTTCTTTAAAGAGTAATCATGGAGGAAAATTTCAAAATAAAAAATTTGAAAGTTTTTTTGTGAAAAACACGACATAAAACACATTTTTTCTACTCCTAGAACTCCACAATAAAATGGTGTGGTTGAGAGGAAAAATATATCACTAGAGGAGTTAGCTAAAACATGTTGAATGAAACTTTGGCAAAATATTTTTGGGCCGATGTAGTAAATACAACTTGTTGAAGAATTCATTCATGTTGTATTTGATGAATATGATTACAACTTGCAAGATCAACGGTTAAATGATGTAGATAAGGAGGATATGATAGTTGAGAAGCAAGTTGAAACTAAGGATGAAAATTCCTACACTAGGGAACTAACTACTGAACTAGCCGTTCCCAAAGACCTTCCTAAGGATTGGAAGATTCCTAAAGGGTTTTCAAGGAATAATATCATAGGAGAAATTGATAATGGAGTGTCTATTAGACTCAAACTCAATAACTTCCATGAAACTATTGCTTTTGTATCTCAAGTTGACCCTAAAAAATGTAAATGATGCATCAAAATATAGTAAATAGGTTTTAGCTATTCAGGATGAATTAAACCAATTTACAAGGAATGATGTGTGGTGCCTAGTACCTAGAAATGACAACATGAATATTATAGGTACAAAATGATTGTTTAGAAATAAAATGGATGAAGATGGTAACATCGCTATAAACAAGCAAGAGTAGTTGCTAAGGGCTATAACTAGGAAGAAGGAATAAATTTTGATGAAACATTTGCTCCTATAGCTAGGCTTGAAGCTGTTAGATTGCTTTTAGCATATGCATGCATGTCTCATAGCCCCCTGGTTTTAAAGACAACTTGTATCCTAATCATGTTTTCAAACTGAAAAAGACATTATATGGCTGAAAACAAGCCCCACGACAATGATATAAACATTTAAGAATCTTTCTTCTATCTAAAACATATGTTAGGGGTGTTGAAGACAAAACACTCTTGATTAAGAAACTTTAAAATGATGTAATTCTAGTTCAAGTTTATGTTGATGACATAATTTTTGGGTCAAATATCAACTCTCCATGTGAGGAATTTGTTTAAGCTATGTGGAGAGAGTTTGAGATGTCCATGATGGGTGAGATGAATTATTTCCTGTGCTGCAAGTTAAACAACTAAAACATGGGACATTTTAAGCAAGTCAAAATATTGTTTTGACCTGTAGAAAAAGTTTGAAATGGAGAATTGTAAGGATTCAGCCACTCCAATAGCCACAAATTACTACATGGACTCAAATGAAGTTGGACAAACAATTGATGTGACCAAATTTAGTGGATTGATTAGCTCATTACTCTATTTGACAACAAGTAGACCAGGCATCACTTTCAACATGTGTATGTGTGCTAGATACTAATCAAATCATAGAGAATCATGCTATAAGGCTTCCAAAAGAATTCCAAAGTATCTCAAAGGATCAATAAACGTTCGTTTGTGGTATCTAGGTAGTACAGCAACTAATGTGATTTTTAATTCTTATTCTAACTTTGCTGGAAACAAATTAATTCATGGAATAGTAAGAAGCAAGCTTGTGTGGCACTATCTGTAGTTGAAGCTGAGTACATAGCTATTGAAAGTTGTTCTGCACAAATAATTTGGTTGTTAACTCTTTGGCAAGTGTACCAATTTGTTACAATTAGTAAAATGGAAGTCCAGGTATCATTTTCCCAAGGAATTTGCGTTTGTTTGTCTAATTGTAATTATTTACTAATTTTAGCAATGGTGACAACATTAATGGTTAATTTAATTCACAAGATAAACATGAAAAATTACTAAACACTAAAGTTATGAAATAATTTAGGAAAGACATAACTAAGGTTGGAGTTCATGAACCATAGTGATGATGTTTAATCCTCAATTCTTTTTACAGCAAGTGTATTGTTGTATTGTAGTAGAAAGTCGTCTCCACAAGGACTTGCAAAGGTTTATCAATAATTAGATAACAATCACTACACATTTAGAAATTGAGTTTTAGATGATGAGAGTTGAATGATGGAAGCACTCTTCCCTTTTACTTCAAATTATAATTTCCCTTCCTTTGTCTAAAGCTTTTTCAAAGATTATTGCTTTGGAAGCACTCTTCTTAGGTAGATATAGATGCATCCCTACTATCTAGAACCTAGGGAATTTAAACCCAAGGTGATCTCTCAACTCTTGGCTGAATAAACCCCTGCATTACTGCTTGAGCCTTTCCCTGCCCAGCATCCCCTCTGGATACTTGGTTTTAGCACCAGTACAGGTATGGAAAGCTTGTTAGACCACAATTCAAACTAGTTTCCTAACTTAGTTTGAACCATTTAAAATTATCATAATTAATCTAAACAACTTGCAACCAATAATTTTAAGCAAGAATAGATAAATTAGAAAGGAAATTTATCATAAAGGAAAGAGAATTCAATTACAAACAACCTTGCCTCTTTGAGGTTTTTGCCAATCATGGTGAGCATTGAGCTTCTCCCATTACAACAATCCATTCGTCTTTTCTACTATACAATTCGTCTATTGTTTGGAAAGATTACAAGTAGCTAGTCTCAAGGAAAGAGGCATTCAATTATGTAAGAGAGACACTCAAGCTATTAAAGAGTTTAACAAGGTTCAATATTATAAGAAATTCACAAACCTATTGGTGAAATCAAAGATTTACATGTTGAAGAAATCAAGGTAGAGGAAAGATTGCTTGCTTTCATTGTCACATGCATGCTTACTCCTATGGCAGTAATCATTCCAGGCCTAATGAAGGTGACTTGGTCCTCATGTACTACATTCAAACCACGCTACAAGTGGACTGGACTTTTGTGCTCTGTTACCAAATGGTGAAAGAAAAATGGCTCACTGATTTCAGATTTCCTTATGTGATGTTGACTTCATAGTTCTTAGAAAAATTTGAAGTTGACTAAGACGATGAGTTGCAGGAATCTACTTGCACACAAAATCATATTTCGTATCTCAGTTTGGATAAAATGGGATTTACGAAAGAGAACAATAGTTGGACTACAGATGGAGAAGGTGTTACAATTGATACTCATGATGATGAACGTGTTGTCCTATATCAGATTCATAAGTTAAATGAAGCTCAAGATGACCACCACAACTTTTGCAATGCACGTTTCTAAGACCTAGATGAACAGACCACTAATGTTCATGAATTACTAGCTGAGCTCCACTACCAAGATATCCTTAGTGATTAAGAAGGTTGTGTTTGGTTGTATTTTCTTTCAAGAAATTGTTTGTGAGAATCTTGTAATTTCTTGTGATAGTGAAAAGCCAAGTTGATGTTGCTTTGGCTAACTGGATGTAGATCCTTGTTAGTGCACCAATATAAAATTCTTGGTGCACTACTTTTTTAATTATTCTGTCCAATTAAATTTATCAATAAAATTAACAAGTTGTATATTTATGAGTAAAATTTTTGCAATCAAGTTATCTATTAATAAATTTGATTGTCTATGAACAACTTGATTAATATTTGATATCAAATCACTCAAATCCATTGTACGTTAACTGTGTGATAAATTGACAGAGCTTTGTTTCGAACAAAATTCATCAAGAAAGTTAACAACTTAAATCTTTGTTAGAAAATTTGTTGTAAGCAAGTGATCAAATATTAAATCTGATTGGTTTCTAATATCTTGATCAACATTTGATATCAAATTATTTAAATCTGCAACATGTTTGATGTGTGAAATAATAATTCACATTCTGCCAAAATTTTAATTGGTTGATTGATTGTTTTAATTGGTTAAATGTGTGATTCGGTAGTAATACAAGTCTAAGTTTATTGGTCAATCAAAATTAAGACAAAAGTTTTCATAAATTTTAACTAAACACTGATTTTTACAAGCCCAATTCACCTCCCCTTATTAGTCTTGTTCTCTTTTACTGTCTACATTAGCTGGCGGTATCAGGGAAGAAAATATATAGAGTTAATCCAATGTTATCCCATTTCCAATTAGGAACCTCAAAATCTTCAGTAAAAATTAAATGAGAGACATCAATTAGGTTAGAAATCTAGTGAGGAATAGAGCCACACCAGGCAAACTGAACTATGGTAGAGAAATGTATTTTATGCTGCTAAGGGATACCAACGAGGAATGTAATACATGTATTAAAGAACCATAAGTAATTCAAAAACTTAATTGTATCCCTTTCCACAAAAGTCTAATATATGTTTTCAAGGATATCATCATAGAAGTCTTTTATTCCTAGCAAAATAGAGGAAGAATAATTACTAACCTAAGGCTAGCATTTGGATTTTAAAAACCTACATCTCGTCACGACAACCCAAGGTAGATTTGATCCACTCCTGCCCTTTTAGGTAGAAGAGAAAACTAAATGGAATTCATATAGGGTAAGATCCGGTTTTCCCTTAAAAATTTGTGCACAACCCTACAAACATCACCTCTAATAATGTTTATACAAGTAAGGTAGAAGGATCCACCAAAACCCAAAACTAGGTGCATTATCCCCACTGAAGAACAAAATCGCTCTCCTTATTTCTTTCTAACTAGGGCATTGAATGAACTTTTTATTCTTATCTTTTAAACATATTGTAGTTTTTATAAACTACATATTATTTATGTTTTATTTTCATAAAAATTAATTTCATTTTAAGAAATGTTCTCCCTTGAAACGATGTCATCAACTTTTAATTTTTGATTTCTTGATAAATATTAACTAGAACAATCTCAAATAAATAAAAATGATTTCTATTTACAAGAAACAATGGTAATCAATTATTCACTAGTACAAAAGTCACACTTTCTATAACGAATTTTTATACTAGTTATAATCCACCTGCTATAATAAGTGAAGCAGTTGCAGAATTGTAAATAAAATAACAATTTCTATGCCGATTCTAGTTACAACCAGTATATAAATTGGGTGTGGTAGCATTTTTGTAACAAAGAAGAAAATTTTCTATATTGGTTCTTGTTATAATCAGTAAAGAAAGTGGACGTAGTCGCATTTTATAATAAAGAAGAAACATTTTATATTGATTCTAATTATAATTGATTTAGAAAGTGGACATAGTGATATTTCTATGATAAAGAAGAAAACTTTTTGTACTTGATGAAGGATTGACCACTCAAGGAACCATGGAGACTCCCCCAAGGAGAATTACTAGAAGCGTGACTAAAGGGGAGGATCCTTCTTCTATGTCTCTTTCTCTATTTTCCATCTTAATTTTATGATTTCCCTAAGTTGACTTAGTTGACTTAATTTTGGTTGACTTGTTGACCTTTGACTAGGGTTGATTCATTGACCAAAATTAATTACACTCAAGCCAACATGCTAATCCTTGTTTAAGTTGTTTTATAGGTTAATTTTGTAGAGAAAAGCATGAGAGGTGGCACATGATGATTGGAGGGCATGGATGATGTGGAAGAGAGAGTAAAGCAAAAGCAAAAAACATAAAGCAAAAGTAGACATTGTACCTTTTGTCTCTTTTGTTCTTTATGTTATCTTTGCTTGATTTGTAGGCTACTTTTGTCCCTTTCTCCACCCATGGCCGAGAATCCACATGAGGAGACATACCACCAAGCCATTTTGTGTCAAGCTTGAAGATGCTTCTAGAATTAGGATTTCTCTTACTTTTCTAGTTAGCCCTTTACAACTTTTGTATTTTTCTTAGAGACCCCTAAGACTATCTATTTAAGGGGAGCTCTACCAAGTGTAAAAGGGTTGATCATTTTGAATCAAAAACACTTTTGTTTCAACAATTTTTCTATAAGCTAAGCCCTCCTTCTAGGAGGGGAAGAACTGTTGCCTTATCTTGCTTATGCAAGTGGTGGCACCATATCACTCATCTCTAGAGCTTGGTTTGGCTTTGCCCCCTCTGTTAGTGGCGTGCTCTACTTCCATAACCATTACTCTCTTCTCTTCCATTTTACTTTATTCTTCTTCTTTCATTACAATTTCGTTTAGTGCTTCTATTTTTATTTTCGTTGATAAGAACTCCAATTCATTTCCTTTTTCTATTAAACCTTTGGAAAGCAACCTTCACATTTAGATAGCTTGCTATCTTAATGTCCAGTGAGAATTTCCTTGAGTTTTCTTAAACAACTCTTCACCATAATCCATAATCGTAAAAGGAAACAAGATAATCCTTCATCAGTACTAGTTCTAGGTATAATCAGTATTGAAAGTAGTTTATATATCTAACTTTCTCCTTTCCCCACCCAATTTCACCGTTCTTTCCAACCTTAACCCTAAACTCTAAATTCTTCCCTAATCACTGATAATGTAGATTTTTACCATTATCTTTGGTATCTTTTGTTAACAAAATCAACTCTTCTTGAGCTTTTAACCCACTTAATCCTCAGTTTTACTTTGCCTTTGGGTTACATCAATCTAATTATACCACTAATTCCCATTTTTTGTGTCTAATTTAGTGATAGGAAGCTTTTACCTCAAACTAGAGGAGTTGTCCATCAAAGGAGAAAGAATAACAACAAAATTTGAATCTCTAAACTCTACATCCAGCGTTAAGCACCAGAAAGAACACCACAAGAATTCTGCAAATTACTGAGGGCTATTTACCCACGAATTATGATCAATCGGTAATGTTTCATTACCGAAGACATTACCGACAAATGTCGTCGTGTATTTTACTGACATATTTTGTCTGTCAGTTTGTGTATTTTACCGACGAAATTACCAATGGATATTATTTGTTGAATTTACCGACGAAACTAATTAACCTATTGACGGATTTGTTATAGTCAGAGCGAAAAACTTTGATGCCTACCACGGTGCTGCCAATCAACATCGAGAACCTGCCACTGCCCTCCAAGAGCCTTCCACTGCCCATTGAGGCTACCCACCGTGATCTATTGTGAGTTTCATGGTGTTGGTGTCCATGTTTGTGAGCTTTCATTGCTTTCGTGGTCAACAAAAGCTTGTCGGTGTCCCTGTCGTGTTGTCTGACCTTCTAGCCATTGAGGGACACTGTCGTGGTTGTTGTAGCACTACCCGTCGAGGGACCCTTCTATGTTGAATGTCAGATCAACCATTGAGGTAAGTCCTCATTTTACCAATGTCGAGATGGAATTTGGTCTGGCCATGCCTATATATCAAATGCATTTGCTTTAATTGATTTGCTAAATGTGCTTTTAATTGATTTAAAGTTAGGGTTTGAATTAGTTTAAGGGTACAATTGGTTTGAATTGGTGTTAAGACTGCTACGAGAATGTTGTTATGAATTTCAGACTGATAGTAGTGTTTGTTAGATTTAATCTCTACTCACCTCATAATCATGTATATTTTGCGTACCAATCCTAGATTAGTAATCAAGTGATGCTCCTAAACCAATTACTTCCCTATATTTTGTATACCACTCTGAAATTAGTAATCAATTGTTTCTCCTAAACCAATTACTTCCCCAATAGCTCGTGTTCCAGCCTCAAATGTATGACATTCAAAATGCCTAAAAATATAATAAGATTCATGAAATTATTAGTATGCAACAATAATAGAAAAACTATTATACGAGGGAGGATAAAAACAGGTACGGAGGATACTATTGGCTATTCTAAAGTTAGAAACTGATTGGATTAACCTCAAGCCACAAAAAGAAACTGAAACTGGGGTTGCCATGAGCTGGAAATTTTCCTTCTTTTCCTTTGGAGTTTAAAGCACAATTTACATATAGTTGAAATTCTAAAGTAAAAAGTTCAAATTGGTGGAGAAATTCATAACTAAGTCATTAACTAGCATAGAATTGTACCCAAAAGGTGAACAATTATGGGTTCAACACTAAAAAAACACTCCTCTGAAGTGCCTTCTTAATTGATAGATGCTAAAGAGATAACCCATTTGGAATATAAGAAAAAAAAATCATCCTTAGTTCCTCTTTGGCAATTTGCGGGTTCTACTAGGTATTAGGCCCCAATTACTCCTTATCCAAAGCAACTCTCACGTATTGAAAAAAAGAAAAGTACCAACCACCCCCAACCACATTATATTAATCAGATGGCTATAATTCCTCTAGTTAGGTCACTATTTTGTGGCCATATAAGGAGGGGCTCATAATTTCTAAACCTTTTTCTTTTGCAAGAAGTTGCTAAGTAGAAAAGACTAGGAGAGAAAGTGAGTGAAGTGAATATCCATAGACAATTGAAAAGGTGGTTGTAATATTAAAAGGATGGTTCCCACAAGGGCGTAGGAATCCTAACCAAGTTTGATTTTTGTTCATGCCACTTCTAATGCAATAACCTAGCTAGGTTAGCCTACTTCACATTCATTTTATCATCATTTTTAGCAGGAAATGGTTTCATTGGTGTATATATCTTCCACCATACTTAACAATTAACCCCATAAATGTATTCTACAGATTTTAGGTAAATAATTGGGTCACTAAATGGGTCACTTTAGCATTATTGATTGACCTTTCCATTACTTCTGGATGCAAAATTTTGGTCTAATATTTTTCTCTAAAGTATGTATACTTTCCCTATAAACACACTGATTCTAGATATTAATAAGCTCTAATAGCCAATTGTTGTTAACTTTCTTGATAATCATGAAAAGTTCATTGACTACTTCCATTACCAATACACTAGCATAATTAATATCTTAGGATTTAGCATATCAATAGCTTTAAGTCCTAAAGGGAACTAACAAACATGTTGGCTTAGTTCCTTTAGTTTATGTTGTATTTCTCCTCTAGAGTGTTTGATTTCAACTACTTATTAAGGATTAATAGACAAGTATAGATCTACTATTCTAATTTGTTTCGTAGTATCTTATCAATCGGAGAGAACCATGGTTGCACAACCAACAAAATAGTAATTTGGCAAACATAAATGCTCAATAAAGAGAGATAGAGAATGATTAGACCTCGTCATTCTGTAAAAGAGTTTAGTTACTCATGGAAGCCATAAGAACACAAGAACAAAGGAAACTAAAGAATAAGTAAATATCTATCTTTTAACCAAATTATTCCATCTCTTTTAACAAAATGCAACACACCAAATTTTTAATGCAACCATCAACACAAAAAAAAAAATGAGAAGGAACATGTCAATGTGCTCATGTGCAGATGTGAATTGTGGTTCACATATGGAAATGCATCAAATGTGATTGAAAGTGTTGTACAACTTGTAATGCCATCAAAAGTGATTCATATATTCCTTAAAATGTGTACTTTGCCCACACAGTAGGTTTTAAGTTCCTAGGTCAGTTGTCTTTCATCAACTTCAATTGTAAGGTGTTGCCTGTGTTTAAAACTGGCAATTAAAGTGTTGTACAACTTGTAGCAAGTCACTTTTCTTAGTCCATCACTTTGCACGTTAGAGTGCAGGTTAGTGCAAATTTTCCTTTCAGCATAAGTGCCTTGTTCTCGCTCATGCAGTTCACCCTTTCCTATTTTAATGCAACTAAAAACCTACCAAACAATCTGAAAACTATGACAACAAAACTGAAAACAAAATTTTGAACCTTTAAATTGGAAAAATTCATACAAGAATACTGTAAAATAGAAAGGAACATAAGAGATAATGTAAAGAACTTTAGAAATCATTAATTTGAATCTCATTGAATAGGGTTTCACTCCTGGACACCAATAATTCAATTAGAATTCTTGGATCTAAATGGTCACATTTAATTAATAGAGGTTGATTTTGATCCATAAACCAAGACGAAAGAAAAGGCAAAGATTGAACCACTTAAAATAAAGAGTAATATCACTCTGGATGGCTGGAAAGCTTATTGACATTGTAGTCTAGCCTCCACCCTCCTTCTAGCAACAACACTTCATGGGCTCTAACCTTAACTTTTGTTTGCAGGTATTGTTATTAGGCTCTTTTCAATTGCAGTTGCTTTGACTCAACCTTAACTCTTTTTTTTGTATGTAGCCTTCTTTTTATTCTTCTTTGTTTGTAAATTATGTTGTTGTAATGTATTAAACTCCCTCTAGATATTGCCTATACAATGTGTAGTGTTTAGATATCTTACAATAAGTGAGATATCTTAACCAATATAGGGACACATGTTTCCACTTAATTGAAATTCTCCTTTTTACATTGCCTTCCATGTCAGACTTAAGTAGTAATAGGTTAATAAGTTTCATATTGGGTTCCATGTTGGACTACTTCTTACAAGTTTAAAACAGTCAAATAAGACTAGAATTAATACTAATTGCTGAAAAGTATGTAGCATGCAAATTATCACCTATCCAAACCTAGATTTGCTCCCTAAACTAAGCTAAAAGTAAAACTGCACTAAATTTGAGAAAGTGTGAACAACTTGTGCGCCCAAGTTTTAAGTGGTAAAATAAAGTTATGGATCAACTGAACTTCTAGTCCTATGTTCTTTCACAACCACAAACGTAACATTGTCCTTCTTTGCCTTATCACAGAACATGGGCGAAGTTCCCAACCACCATCATTGGGTGTATGACCATTGTAACAGTGGTAGGAGAGGCTTGGAGGAAACTTTTGTAATAGGAGTTTAACAATTTAACCAAATTGCTCGACAATATAAATATTCATGTGTCAAGTGTGAATGTACTCATATTTTGAAAGACAAGGAAGTTAAAGTTCATCTATACAAAAAAGGATTCATGCCAAATTACTCGATTTGGATATTTCACGGTGAATAAGTGGCCTCTGTTTATTCGGGTCAACATGAAAGACATTTTCCTAGTTCAAGCACGGTTGATCATACCTTTGAGATGAATTAAGCTATGTATATGCAAGAGATGTTGAATAATGCTCTTGGCCAACATGCTTCATTTGAAGAAGCAAACAATAGTCGTTCAGAAGAGTCTACAAATGATTTCACTAAAAGGTTTTACAATTTATTAGTAGAGGCAAATGAACCTATATTTGAAGGGTTAATAGAGTCAAAATTGTCAGTATGCGCTAGACTTTGTCCTTCAAATCCAACTAGAATGTTCCCAACCAAGCATTGGACAACAATTCAAAACTCATTTTAGATCTAACACCACCAAATAATTATCTGCCCAAGAATTATTATGAAGCAAAGATATTATTTTCAAAGTTGGGATTGGAGTCTAAAGATTAATTGCTGTGTGAATTGTTGTATGCTTTTCTATGACAATGATAATGGAAAAAATGATGCATCCTTGCTCCAATGCAAATTTTGTAGGCAACCTCGGTACCGCACAATCCATCTAGGTCAGAGGCAAAAAAACCAATTCCATTGAAGTTTATGTTCTACTAGCCTATAATTCCAATACTACAAAGAATGTTTGCTTCAATGCAAACAGCACAACCTATGACATGGCATGATGAGAACAACATACAAGGCATGGTACGTCATCCATCTGATGGGCAAGCTTGGAAGCACTTTGATCGAAAGCATCCATCATTCACTAGTGATCCCCATAATGTTCGACTTGGGCTATGTTTAGATGGATTTAATTTGTACATTTCGGCATCGTCATCACCCTATTATTGTTGGCTTGTGATTGTTACTCCTTACAATCTTCCACCTAAGATGTGTATGATTAAGCCTTATATGTTTTTGACGTGTCTAATACCAGGTCCATCTAATCCAAAGTCATCGATAGATATTTATCTAGAGCCTTTGATTGATGATTTGAATAAGCTAGGGAGTGGTATTTGGACCTATGATGTTTCAAGGAAGCAAAACTTCCTATGAGGGCAACTTTGGTGTGGACTATTAATGACTTCCCTACATATGGGATGTTATGTGGATGGAGCACACATGGTATATTAGCCTGTCCGCATTGCATAGACCACACAAAGTCATTCACATTGAATTATGGTCGAAAAAGTTGTTGGTTTGATTGTTATCATCGGTTCTTGCCCAATGACCATCCGTTTAGGAAAAACACTAGGGCATTCCGAGGTTGACTCCATCACAACTTTGAAGAAGAGTTAAACATTTTCCAAAAGTGACTGAAAGTGGTGTCACAAGGATGGATGGGTATGGAGAGTGGCATAATGGGACTAAAAGAAGCATCTTTTTGGATCTTCCATATTGGAAAGATAACTTATTAAGACATAATCTTGATGTCATGCATATACAAAAAAAATTCTTTGAAAACATCTTCAACACGGTGATGAATGTTAGTCACAAGACAAAAGACAATGACAAAGCAAGAAGAGATATAACTTTATATTGTCAGCACAAAGACTTGTAGTTGAAGTCACATGTCAACGGGAAGTGACTGAAGCCAAAAGCAAATTACACCATAACAAAAGATTAAGCTAAAATATTTTGTCGTTTGATCAAGGAGCTTAGGATGCCTGATGGTTATTCTTCAAACTTAGTTAGATGTGCTAATATTGAAAAGGGTAGTATTCACGATATGAAGAGTCATGATTGTCATGTATACATGGAGACATTACTCCCTATTGCGTTCAACTCATTCCCAATGCATGTGTTAAATCCTCTAATAGAAATTAGTCACTTCTTCAAAGACTTGTGCTCAACGACACTGAAGGAGGATTCACTAAGAAAACTGGAGGAAAATATTTCTATTATTATTTGCTGTCGTAACCTAAATCGCGATGCGACGACGAACTAAAAAGAAATTAATTTGGAAAAAGAGATTACTAGTCGCCACCATAGTTTATTCTGGAAAACTATGGAAAACCATAAAAATAACGTAAAGTCTGCGAAAACCAAATTTAGGGTCCGGGAGTCGATTACATGTAGGGAAGGTATTAGCACCTCACAGCGTCCGCCCAAAGGCGGTACCTTTAATTAAATTTGCAAAAGAGATGTGTTTATTTTAAATATTTATTTTTCCCAAAAGTAAGAAAATAAATTGAACAAATATATTTTTGAGTGAAAAGGACCTGACAAGGATTAACCTTGGTCCTACGTATTCTCATTAAAATGAAAAATCAGGGCTACGTAGTTCTTTATAAAATTGTTTAATTAAATGATTTAACTTTTGAAAGTTGACCTTTCACATATTTGAAAAGGAGTGTCATGCGACGCGAGCAACCAATTAGACACCAAACACATTTTTTATAACTTATTTATTGAAAAAGAATGTCGTGTGACGCGAGCGGTCAATTACACACCAAAAACAATTTCTAATAATTTTGCATTTTAAAAGAAAAGTGTTGTGCAACGTGAGCGGCCGATTAGACACCAAATACATTTTTTATAATTTATTTATTGAAAAAGAGTGTCGTGTGACGCGAGCGGTCAATAAGACACTAAAAGATAAAATAAAGAAAATAACTTTAAATTTTATTTATCCTTATTTGTATCATTTTAATAAAATTACTTTAATTCTTATTTCAATATTAAAATACATTTATTTATTTTTGAAAATGATGTGATTGAAATGTGAGATTTAATTAAAAAAGATAAATGAGAAAAAACAAATAAAACTTAATGTAAGGGGTGTGGGATTATTACATTGGGGAGTGCATGAAGTAAATAAAAAAAGAATCCAAATTAAAAGCAGGGGTGCGCAAACTGAAATATGGAGGTGTGTGAAGAAAAAGAATCTACTATCCTAATTAAAAACAGGGGTGGTGGGCGAATGAATTGTGGTGGTGCGTGATGCAAAATAAATCTTGTAACTTAAAAAAGAAACACGGTGGTGCGTGAATGAACTATGGTGGTGCGTGAAGCAGAATAAATATGCTAACTTAAAAAAGAAACAGGGTGGTGTGTAAATGAACTGTGGTGGTGCATGAAGCAAAATAAATCTGCTAACTTAAAAACCAGGGGTGCAAACGAAAAAATAATGGCTAAAGTAGCAAGATTTTGGCCTCCTGCACCATTCTATCACATACACTAATAAGAAACACTAATGGACATGTGAATAGAATGCAATTGAACTTTAAAACACAAAAAACAAAATTCATGTATAGTCTTCAAATTCTAAATTTCAAATGAACCTAATACTTCTAATCCAACACCAACAATAAAACACCACTGTATTTATCAAAACGAAAAAATGCATCAGAAAAAGAATCAAACTATGCATCAGAAAAAATGTATCATCGTGGCTTTAGAAAATACCTCATTTAAGGAAAATGAAATAGTTGGCATAATTAAAACCTAAAGTCTTCACAAAATAAATTGGAATTCAAAACTGCATCCATCAAAGCAGATAAATAAATAGAAAAGAACATCCCTACGTGCATTCTTATGAACCCATTAACACCTAACAGGAGAATCAAACTAAACTAATAAACATGAGAAAAAGTACCTTGAAGGGAAAAAAATGCTTGAGACAAGAATGAAGACACCAATGTCGACAGCGAAAAAAGAGAGCAATCGTCAATCACCACAAACGCCCGAAAGTGAACTCTCAAAATCGCTAATATTAAAGCTTGTGCTTGATGATGGACTAAAATGTTAGAATTTAAGATTGTTTTTGATGATGATGCGTGAAGGGTGGGTTGAATGGGTTAAGGCATAGTGTTGAATTTAAAAAAAAAAAAAACAGCCCCTGCAGTGGTGATTGTAAGCTTTTTTTTGAGTGGAAGGGATACCAACATACCAAAGAATCGTGCCCCTCGTTCATTTTTCTTCTCCCAAAAAAAATAACTGAAAAGAGGTTTTGTGCATGACGTGATTAGAAATCGTTCCCTCCAATCCTACCAAAAAAAACTATTTTCATTTTTTTCAAATTTTAATTTTTAATTTCTAATTTTATTAACTAATTAAAAAACAAATTATCTCTTTTTTTTATTATTTTATTATTATTATATATATATATATATATATATATATATATATATATATATATATATTAGTTTACTCAATTCTTAAAAACGTAAATTAATTAATTTTTTATTATTATTTTCTTTAACAACTTATTTTTTCCTTTTTTTTATTTAACACTTATTTTTGAATATATATATATATATATATATATATATATATATATATATATATATATATATTTTTTTTTTTTTTTTTTATTTAACACATTTTTTTATATATATATATATATATATATATATATATATATATATATATATATATATATTAATTATTTTACTTTATTTTTTATTAATTTATTACATATATATTTTATTTATTTATTTATTTTTTAAAAACAATGTTATTCGTCCGGACGAAATTGAGTGTTGACATTTGCAAATTGGAAAGAATGTTCCCTCCAGGATTCTTTGATTCAATGGATCATCTTCCATATGAAACATAGCTTAGCGAACCAGTCCAATATAGGTGGATGCATCCATTTGAAAGGTGATATGATTATTAAATTCTGTAATTTGAACTCTTATTCTCATGTTCAATCCTAATCTATTCATTTTTTTTTATTTCTAAAGATTTATGGGGGAATCAAAGCGTTATGTCAAAAACAAAACCAAAGTAGAAGGATCAATTTGTGTAAACACTTGCATCGTGAGACCATATACCTTTGCTCTCACTATTTTAAAAACTTCACGTTGTCATCAAGCAATCATAGGAATGAAACACAATGGCAAAGTGAAACATCTGAGTCAACATTATCAGTGTTTCAACAAGTTGGTCATCACACAGGCAAGGAGTCCACTCATTGGTTAACTAATGCTGAATTCAACTCTTCTCATGTGCATATGTTAATCAATTGCACTGAAGTTTAATCGTATCTTGAATAAGTTCTAATCTCACTGTCTACAATCTAAGTGGTAAATTCCTTTTAAGCAATTTGTATTCACTGTATTGTTAATCTTCTCTTAACAGCTTATTCCTTGTAGCTGAGCAAATAACTCAAGCAACGTCATTGATTTAGAAACTAAGTAAGTGCAGTCCTGCTAGTTCAACAAACCTTTGTTGTTAAAGTTGACTAAACTCTCAAATTTCACACAATTTTTAGGTTTATAACGAGCGATTATGTTATAGAAATCAAGACTTAAGGGATTTGGCAAACCAACCCATGAGATGTGTCAAAAGTGACACATATACTTTGCCAATGGGTACAAGTTCCACACTAATGAATGGTCGAACAGGAAGAAGACAATTAATTGTGGTGTGTACGTGAAAGGCCTTATAAAAGGTGGTTATGATTATTTTTATGGGATAATTCATAAAATATACGAGTTTGAGTACAACACTTCTACTTCTCCAAAGAAAGTAGTTCTTTTTTATTGTAAATGGTTTGATCCTTCTACAAATGGTACAAGATTGTATCCTAGGTATAATACTGTCGAACTTGAAATCAATTTAAGATACCGGCCATTTGATCCATTCATTCTAGCAAATAATATTAGACAAGTTTTTTATGTCCCATATCTAGCATTTCGGAACATCAACAAATGTGGTTGGTGTGTTGCAATACAAACTAAGCCTAGGGGTCGCATTGAGTAAAATGAGGTGGAAGAAGATATTCCCTATTAAGTTGATGAAATGTCACATGCCTATGAAATTATTGAAGTTGAAGGTGTATCTACATTGCATGACCTTGATGGTGATGCTGAAAAATTGGAAACATAGATGGAAGAAGAAGAAGAAGAATAAGAAGAAGAAGAGAATGAGGAAGAAGAAGACAACGATGATGATGATGATGATGATGATGATAATGACAATTATTATGTCATGAATGATGACAATGATGATGATTAACTTAATATTTGTACTTAACAGTCATAATTGTTGTGTAATTGTAATTTGACCTTTTAATTTTTAATATATGTACTTGTAATTTGACATTAATATTTGTACTTGGCATTCATCATTTAGTTGTTCTAATTTGTATTCATTGATTTAGTTTACAATGTCATCTGGTGGTCCATCTAATCCTGGTAAAGGGAAAAAGATAGCAAAACCTAAAGCAAAAGGGGCACCAAAAAGGCCACGCTATCTAATAAAGGTTCCTCCTACAAGACCATCCACATCCACTCCACCCACTATTGCTGGCACAAATAGTGCACCCTTATAGTCCCCCTCCCTAGCTCTTGTACCCAAGCCATTACCATCTCCATCCGTACCTATTGTAGAGGCCACACCACCTCCTATTATGGTACCCACACCACGCCCTCCTTTGGTACCCACACCACCTCCTATTATTGTACCCACACCATGCCCATTTTTCGTACCCATACAACCTTATGTTATGGTACCCACACTACCTCCAATTGTGGTGCCCATGCCACCCCCTATTGTGGTACCACAACCTTCTTCCTCACCCTCTGTTGATGTTATACCTTCTCCATCATCAGTCTCTTCTCCTAATATTCCTACAACTCCAAATCCTACTGATGCAGATGTTGCTATTGTTGACCCTCCTCTCTATGAACGACTGATGATTGAACCTTATGGGAAAGGGTAATAATAACTTTTGCAATACTAAAAACTAATTTGTTTGACATGACTTGTTTTACCCCCTTTTGTGCATGACTTTTTTTCAATCCATATATAGGTTTTTTCCTTCTATTGTTGCTTCACAGGCCATCATAAGGTCTATTAAACAACAATATATGACTGCTTGGTCGTCATGGGCAACAATACTTCCAAAAGATAAAGATCATTTTTGGCAATGTTTTAAGGTAAACACAGTATAAACCTTATTTTGTTTTCATTACTATGTATGTTAAGAGTGCAATGCAATTGACGATTTGTACTTGATTAATTGTCGTGGAGGAAGGTTCAGTGGAGACCTGAGCATGAAGCTGAAATTCATACAAATTTTAACTCTAGAGCTTCACATAGGCTCTCTAAAATGTTTAGAGAGGCAATGAATGCAGGCGACGCCCTTACTGGCTTGGGGATGATGTCAAGAATCAGTTGCTGGCACATTGGAATTCTCCATCCTACCGCAATAAATGTTATAACCCAAAGGAACAAAGCTTCCCCTAAGGGAAGGAGCCTACGCACAGGTGGTTCAATTACCAGTCATGAGCATGCCATTCGTATGGTAAAAAGTTTCTCTGTTAAGTATCATATTCTAATATAACTTAGAATTTTTAAAATTTATACTTAAAAAGTAATACCATATTTTGTTATAGGCACATGAGCTTGGATGACGTGTCCATATTGATGAGGTATTTCAACAAATTCATCTCCGCAAGGGATCTAACGAGTTTGTTGATGAAAGATCTCGGAGGACACATGTAAGAAAACACATTCATTTGTTTCCCATAAAAGTATAATTTTGACCCTATTTAACTAATTCCTTTTTGTTTACTTAACAGAAAGAATTTGAAAATAGACTTTCATAGGTCAGATTTGAGCAAGGCTCTTGTGTTGGTCCATCAGATACCAATGTTAATCCTACAATGGAAGACATGATTAGGACTTAGTGTTAGGTTGAGGTTGTTGGTGGAAAGAATAAATGAAGACTATATGGGGCAGGAAAACTTGTTGCAAACACAAGTGGAAGCGGTAGCCTCAAGCACCAACCATCTTCTTCCACTTTCAGTGTTAAGGACGTTACGTACCTCAAACAAAGACTATATGCCCGTAATCAGGCTTATGAGGAATTGAATGGCCAATTTCAATCCTTACAAAATCTAGTCTTGACATTGCTGCCTCCTGACCACCAAGTCCTTTAGCAACCTCAACCCAACTTAACACTATCCCAGCAGCAGCCTGCACCAGTCCAGCCTGCACCAATCCAGCCAACCCAGTCTAGCCCAGCATGCACCAGTTCAACCCATCCCAGTCTAGCCCAATTCAGTACTAGAGCCAGCACATATTGTGGGAGAGGACTCTGATTTTGATGACTATGTAGACTATTTGGACCATATGAGACTTATTGAGGACTAGTTTTTAGTTGGATTGAGTAATAAGACTTTGATACTACTTCAGTTTATATGTTTACATACATATTATGTTTAATTAATATTGTGATGTTTATGTTTAATGATGGAGTTGAATTGGATATATACAAAACAAACTTTGCAGCCTGATCAATATTTACTGACGGATATATCCGTCGGTAAGTGTCATAATGGCTTTACCGACAAATCCTGCGTTTGTTAGTAATTACCGGCAAATATATCCGTTTGTAATGAAAACATTTATTGACGAATATATTCGTCGATAATTATTGACAAACGCAGAATCCCTCGGTAACCTTTACAGACAAGTAGAGATGGCAAATAAACCCGTCCCCGTGGGTATTGCCCGAACCCGTCCCCGTTTTGACGTGGAATCCCCGCATTGACTGGGTATGGGTATGGGTATGGGGAATCCCCAACTTTTTCAGTTGGGTATGGGGATGTACATATCCCTGCCATAATACCCGTCCCCGCCATATCTCCATTCTCGTTTAAATTATTAAAATATTCACAATTAATTAAGTAACCCTATATATATATATATATATATATATATATATATATATTCTATTTTTTATTTCTTTTAATTATTTGGTTTGTCATGAAACTCATTCGTACCTCCAATATATATTTTATCTTATCATAACCTTTATGTATTTATGTTAAAATGATGTATGTTAATTAAAAAAAAAATTATGCCTCACATTTGAATATTTATATTATTTTTTAATATTTTTATTTATTATATATTTTTCTTTCACATGAGAATGTTCATACTCTCAATTTAAGGTAATATAACAAAAATTATTTACTTATTGATATTATTATTATTATTATTATTAATTTTTGTTTAATTTGAAGAACTTTTTTGTTTCATTAAAATAATTTTCGTTATTTTTCAACCATTGAGTATATTTGAAAAGTTTTCTTAGTTCTCGAAGATATTTTTCATCTTATCATACCTTAATTATACATTTGATTTCCTTTGTACGATTTCTTTCGATAGTCTCTCAAATTATTTCTAAAACACACATTTGTTAGTTTTTTAATATTTTTATTTGTTGTTTATTTTTATCATGTAGAAAAATATTTAGATATATTCTATCTAATTATTTTTTACTTTATAACTCATTATTAATCATACTGTAATTTTTTCACTTTAAATTATATTTGAAGTGGTTAAAATTTATATATATATATATATATATATATATATAATGATATTTAGGAATAGTATATGATAATTCACTATAAGAAAAAAATGAAATAGTGACTTATTTAGTCATTAACTCATATCAGTCACTATTTTTCGTCATTAGTGTTAGTAATTGATTTATTGTCTCAATCAGTGATTAAATTAGTGACCGATTCAATGATCGAATCGGTACTTGATTTAGTGACAAATTTAATTACTAATTTATTTGTAATTTAATGACAAATTTTTTGGTCACTAATGATATTTCTATTTAATTTTAACCACTTCAAACATAGTTTAATAATTAGTTCTCTAAGGTATTTTTCATCTGATCATACCTTAATTATACATTTGTTTTCCTTTGTACAATTTCTTTCAATAGTCTCTTAAATTTGTTCTAAAACACACATTTGTTAGTTTTTTAATATTTTTATTTGTTGTTTATTTTCATTATGTAG
>Ga0214544_1002807_pt1 | contig 36422 bp, 9 predicted proteins | sample CNSS3metaG_FD_160074 | JGI IMG/M metagenome (GOLD analysis project Ga0214544, IMG submission 160074) | Root nodule microbial communities from cowpea collected in UCLA plant growth center, Los Angeles, California, USA - CNSS3 | ecosystem: Host-associated > Plants > Roots > Nodule | place: USA...
AGAATTTCTTGCTGAAGTTTCAAGCCTTGGGAGACTGAAGCAAAGGAATTTGGTGGGATTGAGAGGTTGGTGCAAGAAAGATGTTGGGAGTTTCTTGTTGGTGTATGACTACATGGAAAATGGTAGCCTGCGAAAATTGGTGGCCTGCGAAAATTTGAATTAAAAAAAATATTTATCACCTATGGGCTCGGTCCTAACTGACCCGAGGCAGAAAGTTGTGTATATGGCATCGGTTTCAAAACAACCGAGGCATAAAACTGGGTGATAACCGAGGCCAAAAGGTGCACATTTTGGTCTCGTTCCAATATGCCTCGGTTCCAGACCCGAGGCAAAATGTGGAAAATAACCGGGACAGAAAGCCCTTACTGCACTGGTGTATTCATATACACTTTTTTCTTTTGATATTCCAAGGTCAAGATTTAAGTATTCAAGCTAAATAGAAAATCTTTATAACTTTTATAAAGTTGTCAGTAATTTAATTTATAAATAACTAGTGTTTATATATTTTATTATTTTTTATTAATGTAACTATAAATCAAATATAAAGAATTTTTATAATTTTAGTATAAAATAATTTTTATTTATTTTGTAGTTAGTTTTATAATTAAACATGGTTAAGTTTTAAAAAAATAGTCATATTGAAATAAACGATTAAAATATAAAAAAAGTTACTTAAAGGATAAAATTAATAAGTTGATAACTACGTAGGAAGAATTGTCTACCTGATATTAATGAATGATTCATCTTTCTGTCCTTCCTAAAACGCATGTAAGACAATATTGCTCTCTTTTTGGTAGGGTATGCCAAAAGACTGAATGCTCAAACAAAGAACGTATCTCACTATTTGTTTTATTTCCTCTATCTAAAACTCATTAATGAGACATCAGTTTTATATACTTACCAGTAGAGATCATGAACCTCTCAACAAGTTACTGAACAATCAAGTTCATTATAGACGTTCACTGAACAGTCCAACCCATCACATACCATTTCTCAGAAACCCAAAATTATGTATTATCCATAAAATTAATAACAATGTGCAATATAATTGATACTATCAAATAATATAATTTATTGATTAATGTTAATTCATAATAATAACAAAATAGAGAATAATAATTTTTATATAATAAAATTATAGAAATACAACAATGATAACTTGTAAATCACTTATTACCACGAGGGGCCAAATTTCTATTTCCATTGCAAGGAGCTTTCCAAGTATTAAGACTTCAAATTTAGCATGATGTTGCATTTAAACTCAAAACTGAAGGAACTATTCAATGTGGACTTCATTAGGACCTTTTAAAATTATTCTCACTTCATTTTCTTTGAGGTTGGATGCACCATCTAATAATATTATCCACGTGGAGGCCTCCTTTTATTTAAAACTAGGGACTGGAGTGAGCTCAACCACGAAATATGCTAGTATTTTGTGCCTTGATAGCTCCTCATAGTTGACAATTGAAGTTATATTTTGACAACTCAATTGACTACTTCATTATTCACCCATCAACATCGAGTTTATACAAAACCTCATTAAATAGGAGATTAACCTTGATAATGATGTTGTGACTTTAAAAATAATAACACAAATGTATTATCTTCACTTAAACAACAAAAGTTGTCCATTCTATTTGTTTGCAATTCAAACCCTAAAGAACCTAACTCAAAAAATAGATTATATTTATTGAATCAATGTCAAGTTGATGGCTCGATTGATTATAATAATATAAAGTTGTAATAGTTCAAACTTCACTAGTTTAGTTAGGATGTTCATTGAGTTTCACAAAGACACTCTCACATTCATTCAACCACACAAATTGTTAATTTTTCTTAATACATTAGAAATACAAAATTCTTTTGTCTCCCCTTTAAAGGAAATGAGATAAGGAGGATATTCAACTACTGATTTTTTTAATCCCATTAACACTAGTCAAACTTCACATGTTGATTATGATCACATATTTATTTGGATTCACTTTCATTCTTTGTTGTGTGAGCTCGAAACTAAGAATTTTTTCACCTTTACCCTCACAATGTTTCTTCCCAACTTGGGTTTCAAAATCATGTCAATCAATTATTGGTAAGTTACTTCAACGTTCTTTAAATTAAAAGGTATCACCCAATAACAATACATGGTTATTTTCACCTTGAGTGCAGTCTTGTCTTCATCTTCTAAATGTATTCAAAATTGATATATCGAAGGCCTCCATGCATCAATCTTTAGGGGCTCACAACATCCATCAAACTTTCTATGTTTGGCAACATTTATAAATCTTTTGAGTTAGCATTGTTCAAATCAGTAAAATTATTCACATATACCCTTTCTTGTTTGGTTTCTTCATTATTACCACATTTATCAACCAAATTGAGTATTTATTTCTTGGATATGGAAGGCAAAAATGAGTTTTTTGTTCTTCCATCATAGTTGTTCTCTTTTTCTCTTATCTTCGTTAAACTTTCTTTTCTTTTGTATCACTAATTTTACACATGTAGTCAATTTGTTGCACAAAGAATTTTGATTGATGCTTGGCATGTTGAACATCAATTTGGAAAATAAATGTACATTTATTTAATCAACTAAAAATATTCTTTTTCCAATTAGGTATCCAGATTGATTTTTATCTTGATCATATTTCCATTGAGAATCTCGACTTTCTTCACTTTCCTTATCAAGGCCTTTGTTCTTCAAATATCAAAGAAGGATCAATGTTTAGGATGTGGACTTGATCAAATTAAATGTCAACATATGTGTGACGTTGGCTACACAAACTACCTTTGTAACATTTTTAGCAATATTTGAATCAATCCTTAAATACCAAGCTACTTGTTATGCACATGAAACTCGACCTTCAAGTCAATAGTGAATATTACTACCCCTAGCTTATTTAGTAATTGTCTACCAAACAAAAGATTATACGAGGATGAAGCATTCATAACAACACTTTACCGACATCGTGCTCACCATGCTTTTGTATGTGAAAGTAGTTCTCAATTTGACATATCCCTTAAGCTTAATGTGTTTGTCTAAGAAACAGACCAACACTTAGTCAGAAGACATTAAATGGTTGTGTAGAATTTAAAACCTACAAATGTGTTCCAAAGCATGGATTTGATCAAGCTTACTTGGTCCTCTAACACTCAATAGACATTTGGACCCATCATTACTACTAAGATGATAATTAGATCATCCCCATGTTGAGCCACATCATACATATAAATAATTGAAAACATAATATGTGCTTGTGAGCATTTTCCCTCAGACATAGATAAGGACAAGACTAACATTGCAAATCTCTTGCGACCCAAACCTTTTGATCCTTTGCCAATAAATCCCTTTAAGATACTATTAAATTTTTCTAGAACTAGAATTTCATGGTGTTTGTCACCATATTAGATCTTGTCAGGTTTTACAAAGGGGGTTTCACTAGGGAGAACAACACCAATGAGATCTGAGCCTAACCACATAAGACACTAACACCACTCTCAACCCAAAACCTTAAGGCAATGGGTTTATGGGTCTTTATTCTTATACACCCCCCTCCAGCGGAAGCTGCCCAACCACGAGTACTCCTTTTCTGCCCTTTTCTGTATCGCCGTTATTCTTAACGGGACACGCTTTACCTGGAACCCTTATCTGGGACTCTTGCCAGGAAGACTTTCGATACTAGGACCATACTGGTACTGCACTCGTCTGAGCTGGTATTAACCATCGGCTCTGATACCACTTGTCAGGTTTTACAGAGGGGGTTTCACTAGGGAGAACAACACTAATGAGATCTGAGCCTAACCACATAAGACACTGACACCACTCTCAACCCAAAACCTTAAGGCAATGGGTTTATGGGTCTTTATTCTTATATAGTGCTCTACTTTCTCATTTCTGGTCAATGTGGGACTTAGACTCACACTTGTATTCCTAACAGATCTCAGCTTAAAGGTGCCCCATATCTAATTACTCCTTTTTGTAATGATTCATGAATCCTTCTTTGACTATCTTTCTAATTTGTTTCACCAGTGCATAATATTTTTTCGTGCCATGGCGGTAAGCTTGATAAAGTTTGCACCATGCACAATATTTGTATTTGATAATTTTGTTTGCTCATATGAGATAATGAAACAATTTCGTCATATTGACATCCTTCAAAATCTCCCTTTTTGATACATTCAATATAGTATGATCAAAATTTAATGTCAATCACCTAATAGTTTAAGGTTAATATAATTTATTAGGTTGCTTTTGGTTGTGAGTCTCCCTTTTATTAGGATTCCATTCACGTTGATGGTCACACGTAGAAGCTTCTATTGTACTAGCATGTTTGATTTGATTGTTGACCCTGTTGTGATCTATGTTATGTTCATAATTTGCTGTAAGAGAGAGGTGTCACTATCTTTCTCTTGCTCAGTTATGTTAAGTTAATTTGTCGTCATTTTTTATAGCATGTGGAGGTAGGATAAGTTTTTGTGTTCTTGAGGGTGAGTGTCAAAATGTTCTTCTCATATCTTAGAACTAGGCTAAAGCACTCTAGTGTATTTGTCTTTATCCTTATAGTTCAAAAGTTATTTATTTAGAAAATGTCTCTCCTATTTTTCATTTAGTTGTTTCTTAATATATCACATAATCAAATTGTTTTATATATTATCATTCTAATACCATATACTCTTTCCAATTATCACGAGGCCAATATCTAAAAATTCCAATTGAATATGACGAGGCTCCATAATGTTTAGAAAGTGAAGTGTTAGGTTCATAAATAACACCCTTTGACCAATTCAAAAGGATGAAAAAGATTTCAACAAAAAATCATGCTAAACAAGTTTGAAATTTGTCGACTAGTTAACCAAATAAATTATTGTAAATTGGTCACAACCCACTTGGAATACACAATCCTCCATATGGTTAGACAAAGAGACTAACATTTTAAATACATAAATCAATCGTTACTAATAAAAAGAATAGGTTAAATATATTTTGAGTGCTTAAACTATAACGCAAAACTAATTTCATTCTTATCTAAAACTTTTATATAGTTTGGTTCTCAAACTTCAGAAATGAATGGTTGTAATCTTTATCACCAATTTCACTAAAGATTTGTTGATGTAACAAGCAATGTTGTCACATATTTGTGTGTCCACGTGTTGATATGTGTGTGTTCACATCAGCACGTGAGCACACATGACAACGTTGTTTGCCACATTGACAAATCTTTAATGTTTTTTGTCACAATGACTATAACCATTCATTAATAAAATTTGGAGATGAAAATAATTCAAAGTTTAAGATATGAGCGAAATACAATTTCACATGAAAATTAAATAACTAAAAATATATTTAACCTTTTAAAAGAACTATAAATATTTTACTTTTTAATATATATAAAAAATAACCTGTCTTATATTTTTTTGAAATAACTATCAAAATTTAAATATCATAAATAATAGTTAAGGATCAAATAAAATAATTAGTAATGTACATATTAAAATATAAAATAATAAAAATTATTACAAAAATTAAATTTAAATTCAATAAATGAAATAAAATTATATATATATATATATATATATAATAGATATATGTTTACCACTTAACTGTAAAATAGTGTATTAGTACAAATTTTTTGTTAGTTGATTATAAAATAACTTTTAATATTATATTATTCTTTGATTGAAGTGCAACTAAAATCATCTAACTGGCTGCTTCGTGAAGACATAAAAGATGTCAAAATATTGACCCTATAATTGTTCTTCGAAGAGCCATGACTTCGTAATCTTACTTTATATTTTGCATAGTAAAAATTATGAAATAGAAATAGCAAAATTAAATGAAATAAAATCATAATAAAAAAATTAATAGAATTTTTTATTCAAAATATAATTTATTTATTGCTCTCTTTTTTCCTTTTTTTTATCCTGTATCAAAATATAAATAACGCTAAATTTTAAATTTAAAGACATTTTTTCATAGAAATAGTTCATGAAAAATGTAACGGTACTTTGTACATAGAAACTAGGGATGACAACACTTTTTTTAGTTTTTTATTTTTTATTTTTTTTTATTTTTATGATAAAATTTTCAATATTCAACAAATTTGGAAATATTAACAATTTTACAAAATTACGTAAAGACTCTAGAGAGTTTGATGATAAATTGATAATTATATTTTCATTATATTCATATTCGTATTTTGACATACACAGTGTATTCTTCAAATTTTAACACATTCAAAACTAGATAATATTTGTCTTTTCCATTCATATAAGAATTTGGAACGTCATGCAAGAGTCTAGAAGGAAAGTAATCGATATACACAAGTGCAAGTGTTTTTTTTATACGGGTCAGCCTGCGACCCACGCAGGCTATGCAGGTCAGGCTTTAACGGGTCTACAGTTCAATATCTCAGCACGCCTCGCACATTTTTGGCGGGCCTGTGGGTCGGCCTGCCAAGCCAAGTCCTTATTGTCACCCCTAGTAGAAACACATATATTATATAAAAATATAAAAAAAAAAATATATATATATATATATATATATATATATATATATATATATAAAAGTTAAGAAACATACTTCTTAAGTTGGAGAGTGATTTTTCTTTACTGTGTAATAGTTTTTTGGATTGACGACGGGTTCCTTTGAGTCTTAAAGAGAGATGGCGTCGATGCTTACACATTTTTGTAAGCATATGGCGTTTAAAGTTCCTCGGGTATTTTTATGAAAGTAATCATTTTTGCTCATAAGTTAGCTGATATAACTTTGATTTATAAAGATCAATATAAGTGGTTTAATGCTTTACCTATTGGTATTTATTTAGATTTTTTTTCATAATAAGTATAATTTGTTTCGTGAATTGTAATTTTTAGTATGGGATTGTTGTGGTCCCCCATGTTTTGTATTTATTTTTTATTTGTTTTAATACATTTTCATGTGATGCTAAATGATTGATGGGTTTTGAATTGTTCGCATAACTGAATTATCAAAGTTAAAAGAAAATATAATAAAATTGTAAATATTTACATTTTTAGTTTTATTCTATGTTCTTATAAGAAATAAACTATTTGTTACAACTTTTTCAATTTATATTTCTACATTACATATGTAGAATATATATATATATATATATATATATATATATATATATATATATATATATATATATATATATATATATATATATATATAAAATATGTGTACAATATTTTTGCTAGTCAAATCAAAATTATCTAACATTAATTATGAAACATATATATCTTTCTTTTCAATTATAAAAAGTTAAATATGATTTTAGTTCTTTATTTTTTTATGTAAAATTGGATTTCACCTATGTCCCAAATTTTGGATCATTTTCATCCCCATACTTTATTAGTAAATTGATATAGTCCTCATGACTAAATAATATTAAAGATTTACTGATATGACAATCATTATTGTCACATGTGTGTCAAAGTGGTAACATGAATATACAAGTGTCAACACGTGAATATATCGAACGTTGTTGTCACATCAACAAATGTTTAACGTGGTTTAGTAACAAAAACTATATCTATTTATTTTTAAAATTTGGATATCAAACTATATTAAAGTTTGAGATATAAACAAAATCTATTTTCATGTTATAGTTTAGAAATTAAAAACACATTTAACCCTAAATACTTCATCCATAACCAACCATTAAAGTCAATAGTATAAAAGTTAAACCTACCATTAAGATCAATATGATATGATAAGAATATAAAAGTAGTTAAAATATTTATAGAAAAAATATCTGCTTAGTTTCTTAAGTTGTTTCTTTATATATCACATTAATTGAGATCGAGATTATTTATATGTTATCATTCCAATATCATATATCCTTCCCAGTTGCAACATGTCAATATCGAAGCATTCCAATCAAATTGTATGGGCTCGATAATTTTTAGAAAGCGTTTAATTGTTAGGTTCATCGAAAACCCTTTAACATATCTAGGAGAAAAAAAATACCTCAACCAAAAGAAATAGTGTTAAATAAACTTAAAATACTTGATCTATTACTTAACCAAACAAATTATCGTAAATTAGTTACAACTCGCCACAATCTCTAATATTATACTGAATGACCCATCGTCGGACCATCGGTCAGGCGAACCAAGGACAAGCGGTCGCAGACCGTCCGCTACAGGCAGACCTTTCCTTGGGACATTGAGGTGACAATCTCTCCGGAGTGCTTTAAGGGAGCTCACGACCAAACACCATCTGCGTTCATTTCTATTTGAACTTTGTCTCCACCTCTTTGGAGACATCTTCATCTGAAAAGACATCCGACAGGACGCACGGCTCGCCGGTCGGGCGGTCACACCAAAACTAGACCAGTAAGTTAAAAGTGAATTAAAGTAAAGCAAGTCAGTAATCAAGTTAAAAAGCAATTGGGCCATGATTAAGAAACCTTAATCACAGACCCATACCAAAAACTAGAAATAGAGGCCTAAGGTAAGTTGGTAAGGATCTTTAACTCGCATTTATTACAGCATTTATTGCTATCTCCCGATCGAACTTGAACTGACTCAAGTATCGAAACCTTTTAGACTAGTACCCTGATCGCCCGATCTACCGAGCGGGAGAACAAAAGACATTGAACATGATAAAGAATTGAACAAGCTAGTGGAGAAGAACGTGAAACAAAAAGATTTAAGGATTATTCGAGTGTTGAAAATATGTACTTGACCCCTATACCCGAAACAAATATTAAGATAATTAGTCAAAGAGACTCGATTACTAAATACATAAATGAATTACTACTAATAAAAAGAATAGATATTTCATCATCCATGACAAATAGTTAAAGTCGAAAGTAAAAAAAAACAAATCATAATGTAAACCAAACATTAAGATAAATATTATGGGAGTATAGAAGTAATATTTCACAATTTAAATTTGATTAGTCACGCTTGTAATATGAAGCAAACCATATTAAAAAAGATAAGTCGATAGCCACCACCAATAAAATTCATGCATACTTTCCTTCATCATTACACATTACACAATCATATGACGCATTTTGATCCCATGAAACAATTTCACAATGATAAGTTATTTTTTTTTTTTATCTGTAAGAATTGAAGATAGATTCATGCAGTTCCACCGTGGTAGGATAAATTGGAACAAATACCAATATATCCATTGACGTACACTCTTGTGAATATGAAAAACTAAAACACTACAATGACATTGAACCTACCATACACGTCAAACAATTTTATTCATCTTCTTATAATGAACTATTAGGGAAGTTTAGACTATAGCTGCCTATATGAGATACATGTAGGGGGAGAAAAATAATATTTGAAGAAAATCTATAAGTGATGCTTCATGTTTATTTGTAACTAGATTTATGAGTGTTAGTTTAAGTCTCAAATTTATTAGAAATGAAATATTTGAATACCAAAGATAATTCATAAATTTATTTTTTTTATTTAAGTTGTCCGTAAAATCATACACACTTTATTATTTTTCAATAAAAATTTTGATATAAAGATTCGTCTAAGTCGATGATAAATCTTCGACTTTTACATCACATATAAATTTTTTGAGAAATAATTTATCAGAAAAAAAATATTAAGATATGAATCAAATCAATATAAAAGATGAATACCATCTTCGACCTAAAACTTCAACATAATAGATCTGAGTTTTCTTATAGACACGATACTTAACTTTTCATCTTATCTTAATTACTTAAACTGAATTGAATTTAGTAATAGGAGTGAAGAATACATTTACGAGGAGGATAATATTGGGTGAGATCTGACACGAACACATGCATTCACTTTCCCACCACCATGCTAAAGAGAGTTAAAAGGATGTCATCAATTCAACTCCTCAGAGTCAGGACAACAGTGACGAATTCCAAACTTCCATTTCCAGTAAAAGTGGGGGGAAAGTGTTTCTACTCGTGTTGGATCTTACAATGGCCACTCGAAAGCTCCCAACATTTTTTCTTCAGCTTTTCGATACTTACATGCTTTGCGTTGGGATTCTAAATTCACCTGTTCCTTTAAAATATTTTACCCAAAATAACAGTAAGTAAAATTATTTTATTCAAAATTAAAAATATGTAACATATAATATCACCACTATTAATATATAAGGACAATAGTTAAGACTACTATTATTTTGACACTCAATAAATTCTTTTACATATTTTATATCTATTATTTTATCTTCCAATTTCGTTCCTTTTTATAAATATAAAAGTTAACTTATTTTAATGATTAAAACATTCCTAAAAATAGATTATTAATCTGCATAAAATAATATTTTTTAATATTTAAATGCCTAAATGGAGAAAGGAAGCCTATCATCCACCTTTGCTTTATATATATCCATCCATCTTCAGAGGAAAGTTGCCATTCAACATATTAGGAATCAAACTTACATATATCTGTTTGAAGCATATTTATTTATAGATAAGCTAAGTGTTGTAAGTTGTGGAGTAGCTGGCCAAATGTCTAGGATTATCAAGCAATAATGACTTATATATATATATATATATATATATATATATATAACATTTGTTAAACAGATAGTAATTAGTTTATGGTATAAATAAAATTAATTAGTGCTTGGTGTTAAGGTTTGACATTCGAACATTATGAATATATATCATCATAATTATAAACACGTATCTCTTTAACTATTTTTAATTTATTTTCTATTACACAATTTTATTTTTTTAATGAATAAAAATAAATATTTATTTAATACAATTGGTACTTACAACTTTTTCACTTGAAATTAATTGCATAAATTTCCCCTTAAAACATACATAATATCACAGAATATTTTAATTCTTCTTACAAAATTAATTTTTTAAACTTATCATTTTAGTATAATAAAAGTACAGATAGATAGGAACATAATTTTGAACTAAAATACTTCGTACTAATTAAATTGTCACACAAAAAATGTTATCTTTGAAACGTTAGTTGATAAGCGAGACGACCTCTTTTTACTCAATAATAACAAGAAAAGATCTTATTGAAAGATAACTATTTATTTTACATAATTAAAAACTATAACAAGTGACTACCATTTAATGTATAAATTACATTATAAATAAAAGTTATAATAAATATCTTTAAATACATAATCATCTTTTAGATTTACAATGAATAATTCAAATTAGGGATGGTAATTCGGGCAGGCCAACCTGCTTGGCCTGCACAAGAAAAACGTGGGGTGGGCTAGAATGTTGAACCTACTGGCCCACAATGGTCCGCTCTGCATAGGTTTACAGCCCGCGCGGGTTAAAGACGAGGCAGGGCAGACTGAGCCATTCACAAAATTATATTTTTTTAGTTCTCACATCATTCATCATGTTGTTTCTTTAAGTTCCTTTTATTTTTATTTTTACATTATTATTATGTTTATGTATAATCATTGTATATAAGATAATGATTTTAGTTCTTGAATATGGAATATCTTTTTATGTATTTTTAGATACATGTCTTGTAAGGTGACATGTTGCTATTGTACTTTAGCTATAATCTTCGTTGTTATTTTTCTTATCTTTGATTAGGTAAACTAATTGGAATTATTTTGATAAAAAATGAATATCAATTATTATGAAAAAATATAAAAAGTTTTTATTTTCCTCAACACAAAAAAAAAACGCTCATCATAAATGCGGGCCAGTCCACGGGGCGAGGCGGGCCAGAAAAGTGAACCCGATATTAAATTGCAGGGCGGGCCAACCCGACCCGCACTTTGTGGGCCAAAATGCAGGATGGGTCAAAACAGGTCGGGCTGGCCCGCTTTACCATCCCTAATTAAAATTTATATATAATTTTTTTAAAATGTTACAATCGTGTTTATCAAATGTATCCATAAAAATAAATGGGCAGCCCTTAAAATTAGTAAGACTTTGTTTTTTCACAAATTTGTTTAGAAGGATATATTTGAGGGAGAATTAGTGGTATTGTTTGTTTTAAGGACAGAGAAGTGAAAGTGAAGATATTTGAAAAAATAAATTGTTAAAGTTTGTGATATGATCCTATCAAAGAAAAATTATAATCGTTTCTAAATTTGAATCCGTAAGAGGCACAACAAAATATTAAATCAAATATGAAAGCGGAATAAACCAAGGATGAGAGACGCCACAATCTAGTAGATTGATAAGTCAAGTGAAAATTCGCGACAAAGATGTTAATCTTTAATAATAATCAGCATTTTAATCCAAGAACCAAGAATCATCTCTCAAAGAATGCAAATGCATATAATATGACTCAAAACCTCTATATATAGCCACATAAGTTTAAGAAAACCTAGAAACCCTAAAAGAAAGCCAAAAACTCAAAAACATAGAAACATAAAGCAATTTCTTTGAGAAAGTCCAAAGATATTGGTACCAAAATAACTTGAAAATTAAAAACATAAACTAATTGTTCGCCTGGCGGACTTATTCTATGTGTTTTAAGTCATGATCATCATGTCTTCATGTCCTTTGAATTGCAAAGGCTCATCCAAAGTTCTTCTTGTATTGAACCAGTAGATAGTCCTATATTATACCCTCCTTCTCAAATTCATACCACTTGAAGATTCCTTCTCCTTTGTACTGGATCAAGAGATAGACCTTTATCATACACTCATTCTTGAAGAGAATTTGTCCTCCAATTCGTACCACTTAAAGTTCAAGAGATAGTCCTCTATCATACCATCCTTCTTGAAAAAGAATTTGTCCTCAAATTTGTACCATTTGAAGATTCCTTATCATTCTCCCCTATTTTGAGAGAATTTGACTCGAATTCTAGAACATCTTACGCACAAATACAAACATAAATCAAAGACATAAATCTAAAATAATCAAAAAATATAAATTCTACTAAAATGATATTTGGATCCTAGAAGATGTTAATCTCTTATTATAAAAGGTTTGGAGGTATGCCTCCAGGCTCAAATACCGACCTGTGAAACTCATCAAACAATTTTATATTAAATATGAAATGCTTAAAGAAAATCAAAAGCCAAAGTAAACAATCAAATTATAACTATGACTTTGATTATCTGTAAGTTGCTTAGAAATGGTCAAACAAGCTAACTCGTGCATATAATTCTAAGCTTGTTTCATACTAAAAGAATGACTTTGAATATCCAAATGAATTAACATAAAAGTAGGGGTGACAATACGGGACGATCCAGGCAGGCTCACCCGTAGTGAAACGTGTGGGGTGGGCTTAGATCCTAAGCCCACTGGCTTGCAATCAATCTCCACATTTGAAACCTTTTTTTTTCAACATAAAGTAACCTCACTTAGCTTATTTCCTTTGTTCTCATTCATCTTTCTCGTAGTCGTAGAGCCTTTTTCTTTCTTCTTTCACTTGCATCCCCCACCACCAAAGAGAGTTTCTCTTCTCGATGAGTCTCTTCTTTCTTTCTCTTTCTATCTCTCGATCTAGGTTTCTCTCTTTTTATCATTTTATTGGCGATTTGTTCAACTGGGTGTTTACTAAATTGCTTTTGGGTGATTTGACTTCATTACCTGAAAAATCATTTAGGGCTTTAAGATTCTATTTGATTTGTTATTTTTAGTGGAAGTGGTGCAAAAGATTTTTTTTAGGTGAGTTTGGTGTTGATGTGCAATTTATTGTACTTGGTTTTTTGTTTCTACCATAGATAGTGGATATTTTTTGTTCACTATTGATCAAGCAAGAATCTTAAGGAAATTTTTTTATGTTCTTTTTTTATGTTTGTGATGAGGAAAGTGCTTTACTTTCTCAGCTGTGTACATAAATGAGATTTCATTGTTTAGAATCTGACTCTTCTTTTTCATCTAGCACTCAGCCTTTTCACATCCACCAAAAATAAATTGACATTACAAGTTTTTTCCCCTTTTGCAAACTTCCCACAACTGTTGTTGAAAATGGATGTACTTTTAGAACCTAATACACAATCATCAGTGCATTGCAATCAAGAAAAATCAAGAGTTTAAAGAATAACCAGTAAAGAAAGAAATAAAAAAATAAAGGAACTTTGGCCTCGGTGTGAAGTTTGGAAGGTGTGGAGTTAAAGGAGAATGTAACATAGAAAGAAGGGTCTGCATTTTGCCAAAGTGATGCGAGTCAGCCCGCAAGCTTGTAGGCCATGAAGGATGCAGGGCGGGCCATCATATTGAGCCCACTTTTACCAGCGAGGTGGGCCATCCCGGTTCACATTTTTTGGGCCAAGTGTTGGGCAGGCTTAAATGGGTCGGGTCAACCTACATTGCCACCCTACATACAAGCTAACAGGTTATCAAATACAAGTTCTTTGAGTTTAGAGTTTATGTCTTCCTTTTCTATCATCATGTCTTCCTTCCATTGTTGATGTCATTGTTCATTAATAAACAAATCTTCCCTACGCAACAAAACAAAAAGAGGTCAGTTAGTATTTTCTTTTAATGACAAATCAGGATGTTATCTTCTTTCTTTCTCTTTTTCTCTCTTTTCTTTCCCTTCTTTCTTTCTCTTTTCTCTCTTTTTCTTCTTTCTCTTCTCTCTATTTCCTTTCTTTCCTTTCTTTCTTTATTTTCTTTCTCTTCTCTCGCTCTCTTTTCCTTCTTTTATTTCTCTGTATTTTCTCTTTCTTCCATTTCTATAAGTGTTTCTTTCTCTTATGCTCCTTTAAGCTTTTGTTCTTTTCTTCTTTTCAACACATCTAATTTTTGCAATGTCCTTTCTTCTTCCTTGTTCAAATATAGAATGTAGTTTTTTAGGTCTTCATTAGTCATGGGACTTGCATTCTAATTAGGACACTAATGAGTTTCATGTCCATAGCCTTCATATTTCGAACATTTTATAGCACTTGATTTAACCCTTTGGCAAAATATTTTTGCCATGCTTGTGCTTCCTTTTAATACTAGCAATTTTGCCATTCAACTTTACAATTATGGACTCCAAGAGATTGACATTTTCCACCAAGGCCTCACGAACATATAAATTCCAGAAGGATGCCTCTGTGGGAACATGTTGCATTGTTCAATATTGATAAATCCTACAAGAGGTTAGAAATACAAAATAACAAAATATATTTAGATCCTCACCGCTCGTCTAAGTGTTTCACTCAAAAGGCCACGCGTGCATCACACTTATAGTTTTTCTTTTCTTAAATGAACTCTCTTGTGTTTTACCACTCAAATTCCCTTTAGTACTTAGCAAAGAAATGAAATAGTGTAAGCAAAAAGTGAACAAACAATGCGAAAAATGTTACTAGATCTAAACTTGAGTCAAGAGGTCAAAGAAAATACAAAACTTTAAGGAATTTTAAAAGATGCAAAACAATAAAATTAGAAAATAATAAGACTACCAAAAGGAGTTAAAGGAGACAACACGGAAACTCAACGAAGAAGATTGATTGCAATTCAATAGATCAATAAACCACAAAAAATAAATTGTAGCAAAAATTTGTATTGAACTCTTTTCTTCTTTTTTTCGCTCTTTGATCCTTACTTTTCTTTTATTTTTATTTCATTATATATTTGTTTCTTTTACTTGGATACACTATTCCTTTTTTTTCTTTTCAATTTTGCAGCACAACACACAAACAAATAAAACTAAACATGTTGCCTTCAAGCCCCAAAACTTATGTAAATATATGTAATTGCACTTGGAAACGGTTAATTGAGACTATAACTAACAGAAAAACACAAAAACAAATAATTTTCATGAATTAAAATGTAGAAATACACAATTTAAACGAAGAACATGAAAAACACAATAAATCAAAAACTCAACGAAATTAGATAAAACCTTAGGGGTTTTACTCCTTACAAAAGTCTAATAATAATGAACCAAACAAAATTTCAAAACAAGGCACATAACACAGACATTAAAAAAATTAGGCTTTTTTTTTCATATGACAAAAAGATAAGATAAAAAAGGGAATTCAAACTAGAACCTTGTTCTAATACTACATGGTATGATCCTATCTAGAAAAGAGTATGATCATTTCTGAATTTAATCCTCAATAGGCACAACAAAATATTCTAGAAGAATGTGGAATAAGATAGGGATAGGGGACGCCACAATCTGGGAAATTGGTAAGTCAAGTAAAGATCACTACAAAAATGTTAATCTTTGATAAGAATTAGAATTTTAATCCAATAACTAAGAGAATTCTCTCTCAAAGAATGTAAATGTAAATAATATGACTCAAAAATTTATACATCAACTTTTGGTACATCTATATATAGGCACATAAGTTTAAGAAAACCTAGAAACCGTAAAAGAAAGCCCAAAGCCCAAAAACATAGAAACATAAACTAATTTCTAGGAGAAAGCCCAAAGGTATTAGGTCCAAAATAACATGAAAATTAAAAACAGAAACGAACTGTTTGCCCAACAAACTTACAAAAATAAAACAAATTACAGCCACTTTAAATGCTTAAAATTTATTCTATAATTGTGTTTCAAGCCATGATCTTAATGTCTTCATGTCTTTTGAATTGCAAAGGCTCCTTCTCAAGTCCTTCTTGTATTGAATCAGGAGATAGTCATCTATCATATCCTCCTTCTTAAAGAGAATTTGTCCTCAAATTTATACCACTTGAAGATTCCTTCTCCTTTGTATTGGATCGGGAGATAAACCTTTATCATGCCCTCTTTCTTGAGGAGAATTTGTCCTCAAATTCCTATTACTTAAAGTTTAGGAGATAGTATTCTGTCATACCCTCCTTCTTAAAGAGAATTTGTCCTCAAATTTGTACTACTTCAAGATTCCTTATTAGTTTGTGAATGAGGTGATGAATGTGATAGATAAAAAAAATATTTTAATGGATTAAAATATAAGATTAAAATGTTTTCCTTATGATTAAAATAAATATAAAATAAAATTTATTTAGTTAAAATTAATTTAAAATAAAGTGAATGTTTAGTATTTTAATAAAAAATATAATAGGTGTAATTAATTTGAAAATAAAATGTCATTGGTTGAGAATAATTTAAGTTAAATATTAAAATTAAAATAATTTTAATTAATTTGCATGCATGCATCCTACCCTTTTATACTAATCTCTAACATTTCTTCTCTTGCAAATTGTTGCAAATTATTGGAATCAAGCACAAATGCCTCCCGCTTATCCATGCTCGTAAACAGTAAATTTGTAGAAGCAAATACAACCTAAATAAATAAAAAGAGAACAAGTATTTGACGAGGACAGGGAAAATTTACATACTACTAACTTATGCTATAAGTTAAATCAGTTGTTATTATCCTTTTTTTTTATATTTAAATCTCTTTTTTCTAGCATTTCTATTAGCTAAAATTAGAGATGTTCATTTGATGTTGAGCATGTCTATTAGCTGAAATTAAAGATGTTAATTTATCAATGGTTTTTGGGTTAGTTTAATCTATTTTTAAATAAGTTCTTCTTTTATTGGCCTATTAAATGAATGGGTCAAAAAAGCCTCAACTTCCAAAATGTCATCTTAAAGTGGTTATGATCGTGGTCAAAGTGAGTTTGATTTCAATATATCACTTTAGTTAGCTTCTAAATATTTTTTATAATAGCACGAGTCTTTAAAATATATTAAATTTTAAGTTGATCCTCGACTATTTTGACATTATTTATGTATTGATTCTTATTTAATCTTTACTATTTGCAACTCAACGGGAAAGTTAGGGTCGAACCTAACTAACTTATCCAACTAGGCCAAACAAACCCAACCTAGGTTTGGCCAGATTTAACATTGTCTGACATGGGTCCGAATTTTTTCAAGCTTGTTTCCACTTGAATTAGTATGGTATGGTCTAAACATGGCTTGCCATATACTCGACATGGGTCCAAATCAACTCAACCTAATGTTAACCTGGCTCAACTTGACTTGATGTGGCCGACTAGACTCAGCCAAAGGGTCAATTTGACTTGACTCAACAAAAGGTGAGTCCAACTCAACTTGACTTAAATGGGCCGAATCTACTCAGTATTATGCGAGCCACTAGGCTTGACCCAACAACGACCTGAGTGATTCAATCTGATGTGGCCAAACTCTAATCGGCCTAACATGAACATAACTCCATTTAATTTGACAATGTCCTGAAAAACCTAGGCCCAATGAGAGGCTCAATCAATTTGATTAGAGGTGGGCTAAAGCCTGACTCAACTTAGCATGAGGTGGACCTAACTCAACTTGACTTAGTTAAATGTGGGCTTGACATGACATGATCAGAGGTAGGGTTGACATGACTCGACCAAAAATGAGCCTGACTTTACTTTGCATGAGGTGGATCTAACTCAATCTAGCTCGAGGTAGATCTAACTCGATCCAATTCGAGATGAATATGACTCGATCCAGCTCGAGGTTGAACTTAACTTGACTTGATCGAGTTAGGCCCAACCCAACTTGGTTAAAGGTGAGCTTAACTTGACTTGGCCAAGGTGAACCTAACTTGATTATACCTGGGGTGGGTCGGACTCTACTAAGCCAAAAGGTGGGGTTGAACCGATTTAGCCCGAGGTGGGGTCAAATCGATTCAGTCCAAGGTGAAGCCAAACCATTTATACTCCAGGTTGGTCTGACCTAACTTGGCTCGAGGTAGGCCTGACTCAACTCATCTCGATGTAGGCTCGAGGTGGTCCCAAGTCGACTTAACTAAAGGTGGGCCTGACTCTATACAACTCAATATGGCTTTGGCACGACTCAGCCAGACATATGTCTAACTTGATTTGAGTCAACTCGACCCAACGTGAACCCGACTTGCCTCAGCTCAAGGTGGGCCTGACTCGACTTGGTTGGAGGTGTGCCCAACTCAATTGTGCTAGAAGTGGACCCAAATTGACTTGGGTGGAGATATACCTGACTAAACAAAGCCTAAGGTGAACGCATAGCTTGACATGGGCTTAATGTGGCTTAGCTTGACTCAATCCAACTCTATTTTGCTTAATGTGGACCCAACTCTATTAAGTTTGACATTGGTCCTACTTGACTTGACTTGATTGGGCTTGAGTTAACCCTACTCAACTCAATCTTTTGTGTCCAACTTTGTCTGCCAAACATAGGTTAGTCTCAACGTTGTCCAATGTAGACTCAATTCAACTCATCATAATATAGACTCAATTCAACTCATCATAATGTAGACTCTATCAACTTGGCCTGACCTAAACGTATCTTAATCGAGATCTAATCCAAAAGATTTACTTGAGTTGAACTCAACCCAACCTACTATATCATGACTTGATATTAACTCGTACAAACTGATCCATAGGTTTATTGTGGCCCATAAAACTTTTATTCCTATTTGCACCCTTTAAACTTTTCATTATGTTAATCTTTTGATCTTGTGGACTCTTTTTACTTCAACCTATATAGGCTAGGGTCAAACCTTGTAGACAGGAATAAGTCCAAGTGAAATGATTGTAAAGATGGCAAAACGGGACAGTCTTGTCTATTTTGGCCTGACCCGCCCGTGGCCCATTAAAAATAGGTTAGACTGGGTTGGCCCGTCAATAAAAACGGGTCAATAAAGGTAATTTGTGCCTAGAGATGTTAAAATGGGTTTCAACCCGTAAGCCAACCCGGCTCACCACGGGTTCGAGCCGGGTTGGGTTGAGAAAAATTCAGGTTTTTCGAAAGTGGATTGAACTCAACCCGGCTCACTTAACCCACGCGTTAAACGGGTTCGAGCCGGGTAATTTGTCCCTAGAGATGTTAAAATGGGTTTCAACACGTAAGCCAACCCGGCTCACCACGGGTTCGAGCCGGGTTGGGTTGAGAAAAATTCAGGTTTTTCGAAAGTGGATTGAACTCAACCCGGCTCACTTAACCCACGCGTTAAACGGGTTCGAGCCGGGTAGTGGCGAATCTTGACTAAGATTTTTGGCGGAGCCAAAATAATATACTTAAAATTTATATATTTAACATTTTTGTCACTCATTCACTTAAAATTAATACATAATTTAATATAGTTATAACTATAACAGAAAATGCACATATCTAAATGATTGTCATTCGTTTTTTCATATTCTTAAACTTATCAAATAATTGAATCATAACTAAATTTTTCAGCTATTTTTTGTTCAATGTAAATAATCATATTATATGTAAAAAAATTCATTTTCCATTTTACTAATGTGCACATATCAATTCAAAAGTCATCACAAACTTTCATTTCATCATTGTTATGCTTATGCAATGAGCAACCTTATTGTCTTGTTCTCATCTTCCATTCTTTTTCATCAATTTTAAAAAATGAATTTATTCTTTTTTTTTGTCAATATACCTATCTATAAAACAAGTTTAAGACCAAATTTTTTTTATTATAATATAATCAAAATTTGAGAGACATAATTACTAAAAAAAAGTATGATAATCGAGTTACAATTAAAAATCCTCTATAAAAAATCACATAATACGTTACTTGCTCTTCTATATTCATAAAAAATGAATATACAAAAGGGTAATGAGATATAAAAAAATAAGGCTAAATATTAAACAATTATTGCACTACCAAGTGAGACAAGATAATTTTGTTTTCTTTAAGAATGAGAGAAGATATGAAAAAAAATGAGGACAGAAATAATGAGTTTCTGTTTAACTTTTTTTTATTCAATAACAAAAGAAATCATGTAAGGATGAGAGATGAGTACAGCACGTAAAAAAACTCAAAAAATAATGTGAAGAGAAAATAAAAATTATCTTAACAATTTTATTTTATTATATTCAATTTTATATTGTATTATTTATTAATATTAAATGTTGTACTTTATAAAAGAAATAAAAAATACCTAATTTAATTTTTGGTGTACTATTATCTAATTTAAAGTGATAATTATAATTTAAAAAATTTAAAATATATATAATTTAAAATTTTAAAATATATATAATTTTTAAAAAGTTTAGGGGGGGTCGTGCCCCCCGCCTGCCCCATCGTGGCTCTGCCACTAGAGCCGGGTTGAAGGTGGGTTGACGCACTTAACCCACCAACATTTTTTTACATTTTTCTAAATTTTTTTAATAATTATTTACTACTCCTAATTATATAGGTTCACAATTTCATATTTTTAAATGTTAGAATGTTGCTCAATAATATTAGAATAGTTTGAATGTTTAATTAATTTGATTGTCAAGTTATATACTCTAATACTTTAATCTTTAACTATAACCTTTATAGTAAATTACTAAGCAATCGTCTTATAAACAAATCTTTCTAAATTCGCATGACAAAAATGTGTAATTTTTTTATTTATATTTTGCTGAATAGCATGACAGAAAATGTGTATTATTAACCATGTTTTCTTAGACTATATGGATACTTTCTTGAAAATAATTCATCATATATTGGTGGTAAGCATGATGAAGACATTGGTTCTTAATTTACTGTGATTGTCATTCCATGAGTTGCTTAAAAAATTATTTAAATATTTGAATACTTAAAAATAAATAAATAAATATTTTTTTATGTGGGTTGGTGAACCATCTCACTTAATCCACCAACTTGTGATGGATTGAGCCGGACTACAAAATTTCTGATTCACCATAAAGTAAACCAAGTTAGGTTCACTCATTTTCAACCCAACTCATGATGAACCAACCCGTGTGAGCCAGACTAGCTCACTTTGACATGTCTACCTGTCCCATATAGGACGGGCTAAGGGCGGGGTTAGGCCGGCTCGTCAACTTTTTTTTTAATTTGTTTTCAAGTTTTTTAATTTTTTTATTTTTAAATTTGTTCATATATACATATAAAGTAATATTAAAAGAAAATTTAATCATATAAAATATTTTTTAAATTTTTAATTGATTAATTAATATTTTTAATTAAATAAAATAACTATTACATTTATATTTTATATTACTCTATTATAACTAATTTGAAATTTAATTTGTAAGTATTAATGATTTAAATTACAATACAATTATATACTCATTTTTTAAATATATATTATAAAAAATAAATTTTTATTTTAATGTTTAATTCAAAAAAAATATAGACCAACATGTCGATCCAATTTGGTCCATTAAATTGACAAACTAAATTAACCAAAATAGAATAACTTAAGAAATTAAAATTTTCATCTCAATCTATCCTTTTTAACATGGACTAATAGACTGTCCCTTTTAACATGGACAAATAGAATAACCTTCAAGTCCAACCCATTTTTTCTACTCCTAAATGATTGAGACTAACATGTGGCTACCTACCCTTATGAGAGATAAATGTGAAGAAGAAAAAACACTTCCACCAGTAAAAACAATCTCTCCTTGGATTGTTAGGATCTAGCACAAATTAAAAGGACCTTGCACAAGTGAATTGTTTGATCTGTGAATCATGAATGATAGTTATTACATTTAATTCAACTGTATATTTACATCAAACTTAAGCAATGTTACCGCAGTAAATGAGAATAATCCAGATTTGCAAATGACATCAGTTTGGTAGAGACAAAATCCCCCAATTTATCTTCATAAAAACTTTGACTACCTAATTGTTTTCGTTATAATTTTGACGCAAACTACATAAATCAGAAGTTTTAGTTCAAAATGGTTGAGCAGTTGAAACCTTCATAGTCCAGGTTGAATTAATCAACAATTGGACTTTAGCATCTAACGGTTCTCGTCTTTCTCACTATTGTTCTTAAAAGCATACAACTGTCTCTTGTAAATTACATTAAACCAGCAAAATAAATTGAATCCCACATGACTGTCTAACTATTGAGTTACGAACCAACTTCTTACGGCACAAACACCCAACAATTTTTCCCCAAAATAAAATTAAAGGCCTAAAAAATGCTCCCAGATTGTGTACGGAAGAGCTGCAGAGGAGCTAAAGTAAGCAAACAAATGGCTAAGACAAAATATCCTGAGGTAAAGAAGCAGTATACATATTTCAGACAACAATTCTGAGTCAAATATAAACGAAAGAGTTGACAGTCAAATTTAAATAGTTGCACTAAGCCTTCTGAACCTTTTCCACATACGCCTGCAAACAGAGAGAAAAATTGTGAGACCAGTTGTAAAAGCCACAGCTAAACAAATTGACATGAGGCAGATGTAGACTCAGGCCAACATAGATCTCCGTCTCGCATAATAGCATAAATAGACCATCAGCAACAATCACGATCAGAGTTCAGAATCGTGCATAGATCAATTAATAAGTGGTACCCATCTGATAAATCCAGGAAGAATTTGATGGATAGACGTGAAAGGTTTATTTGAAATACTTGTTCATTCTTAGTATAAAAAATAGAATACCATTAAATTTTGTTAGATTGACAGAAAAAAAAAAACAATTTTAAAAACAGGTCCTTAAACTAAGTTTGATTAAAGATTAGACAGTATTCTTAATGATGAAATTTGGCAACACAAGTTTTCGAGAAGCAAAATTTAAATCCCATAATTTTTTAGCAACTTCCAAAAAACATCCAAGCCTACCAAAAAAATTAAATGATTAGCTTCATCAATATTTGCTTTCATCAAAAGAAGAAAAATGGGGGAGAAGACTGGAATCCTTCAAAGCATTAAGGGAATCTGCAAGCCAACCAACACTAACCTGTACAAGTTTATTAAGCTTTGGTTTTGAAAATGACAAATAGTTGTCAATTTTCTCTTGAGTCTGAGGAATATTGGCCCCCTGCATGGAACCAGTTACTTTATCAACAACTTTCTTCACGATTGTTTTATAATCATCTTTGGTGATTTGACCTTCTTTCCATGTTGGTTTCAGAAGCTCCTTAACAAACTCAACCAGTGCAAATTTAAATGCACGAATCCCCTTTAAATCCTTTGTTTTCTTGGACTCATCAGGACCTCCAGTTTGCTCCATGTTTTCCAAAGGACCATTCTCTTTGGTACTTTTAGGATCATCTCGAGATTTGTGTCTTTCCTCGGGTAACATTTCCTTGTTATCATCTTTACCAACTTCAGTGTTTTGACCTGGCTGCAACTGAACTAGAGGATCACTCTTTACTAGTTCTTCTGGACCAGCAGCCTTGGAAGAATCACCATGATTTTGTCTTGATGTGTTGGACAACTGTGATGGAATTTCAAGTACATCTTCTGCAACTCTTTTACTTGGAGGAGGAATGGATGAGGATACCCCACTTGCAACAGCACTCTTTGGCTCAACACTATCACTCATTGGATCGTACTGCTTCGGGAGTCCAACAGCAGGATCAGGGTGGATGAATTTATTGGAAACAGGCACAGCAAGATCAGAGCGGATGAATGTATTGGAAACAGGCACAGCAGACACCTCAGCCTTTGCTAGGGAGGATGTGTCCTTGGCATAGTGAGAATTTAAAGCAGCATAAAGTTCCGGTAGCTGTTGCCCTGTCCCAAGGATATGGGCCAGAGAGGCTGAGAGATTGGTAAGCTGAGCAAGCTGTTCTTGGCCTACCAGATTCTCAGTGGGAGGAGGATTTCTTGAACTAACTTGTGATAAGCCAGCATCCATGATATTTGGTTCAGCAGTGTATTTTTTCTCAATGGAGACTTCCTGGTTTGGCATACCATCGACAATTCCTCCCTTTGAAGGTAGAATAGGAACTGGGACCTGACTTTGTCCAACCGCTTGCAAGCCTGAAGAATGCAAAGGATTCAAACTCTCTGCATTCTGATTAGTGCCTTGTCCTGAAAGAAACATAAGTTGAAAAGTTTAAATATATGCATGAACCAGTAGATTTGTTTATCAATGAAATAACATCATACAATTTTATATTTTGGGTTTCACTGGCAGGATAAAAGATTTTTCAATTTACAAGGAATGACAATCAAATGAACATCAAATAGATGAGTACCTGCAGCAATTTGTACTCTGTCACGTTCAGAGGTGGCTAAATACGTACCACCTTGTTTTATCCCACGCTTATTTTGCTCATGCTTTTCTTCAATGGTGTTGGAAGATCCCACCCTGTAATGCCAATCAGGAGACATTTTTGTATCACCCAACCAAATGTCTGTACCTATTGACTGGGAAGCATGAATGTTGGTGGCAGTACTTCCTGATACCCAACTGTTAACTTCCTTCTTATCACTTGAAAAAGGCTGCTCGCCATGCACTCGGCTCTTATCCAAACTATGACTCCATCCATAACTTGTAGGTAACGATGTGAATCCTGGCTCTGTGGCACCAACATTTTCACTTTTGCCCTCAACCAGCTTTGCTGAATCAGAGACAGCAACTGTATCATTCCACTTTGGACTGTCCCAAATTTTATCTGCATCAGCCTTGTTACCATCTGAACCCCACCTATCATCCCTTGGCCTTCTATTAGGACTATCTGAATCACTCAATTTTGGTCTATCCATCCTATGGTGATCTCCCCCAGGATTGCTTGGCCACCTATCATCTCTTAATCTTCTATTAGGGCTCCTACATGCTTGCCTATCATGAGAAAACCTACAATATTTACCATTACGACAATTTCCATTGGCAAAAAACTTGCAAAGAGTATCACTACTACGGTTTGGTCCATGTCCGCCTCCCTGCTCAAAAGAACTATCTCTGTGCCTTCTATCAATTTCCCTCTCTCTATTTAATTCATCCACAGAAACTTTACCATGTCCATCAGAATTGTCATGATGCCCAAACTTGCATGATGCTCCCATTCTACACCTTCCCTTTGCAAAATTAGTACAAGCTTCATTAGATCTGCCACTCTTAAGAGAATAGTCTCTACCCTCTTGGGGAACAGAATATCTAGGAGCTCCATCTTCCCTACTCTTATTTTCCCAACTATCCTCATGATTTTGACTATCATGAAGAAAGTGGCAATGGCTACCCCTTCTGCATTTACCAGCAGCAAAGTCTCTACATGGTTGTGTTGATCCTCCAGCCCGCATTCTATTTCTGTCATTGATTCCTGAATCCCACCTAAAACCATGAGGAGGGCTCCTGCTTCGACTCCTAGTAATTGGTATAATCCAAATGTAGACAATTAACAAAACAAACAACAGCTAGAAATATTATGCTCCACCAAAACAATGCCCATGGTATTATCACTAATATCTTTTAACATGAAATTTATTAGGGAAAGTGTGAACATTTGAAAATAAAGACTACTTTTTTGGTAAAGATCTAAAATATAACGCAATCAGAAAGTTCTAGGATGCTTTAACTTAAAGCAAATAATAAGAAACAAGGCTCTTCAGAAATACAAACATTGGCCCCATCTTAAAGAAAGGAACAGAAAATGGTATAAGAACAAGGAAAGAGTGACTTTAGTACAAAAAGCTCTTCTACAAAATCTTAAAACTGCCCCTTCCGAACATTAGTTGATGAGAAAATAAATAGATAAAAGGCTATTAGATATTACATATAAATGGTTGGGATTAAAGAAAAACTAGATGTCATAAAACGGCCAATAATGTGAAACCAAGTGACCAAGATGTCTTTCACAATGTGTCTAACAAATATAACAGAGTATCAGGGAAAAATTTTCAAGTATTAAGACAATATAGAATATCTTAGATAGCTAAGTACAGAAATATTATTGTCCCGACAACATTGCCGAGGAGGGCTCAGAGGTGTCACAGCTTTCTCCTCTGTGTATACAGCTCCTACATTAAAGCACAGCGCTTCAGAGGACACAACAAACATATACTGTAGGACCTTTTGAATATGTGCAACTTATAGTATGCACAAACAAGGTTATTTACAGTATGCTCTTTACAAAACGTCATATGAACACTTAAATATAATGTTTCAAACAATATTCAGCAAATCAGCACAGACAAGCCAAGAGAAACAAACCTGACTGACCTGCTCCAACCATTTTTAGGAGATTGACTGTGTCTCTTAGGTTTCCATTCCTCAGATCCAGGGGAAATTTTCTTGCTGTAACCATCCTCATCCCATTCCATTGTTGCATCCAAACCTCCATAGTCTTTATTCATAACATCATCCTTATGTGAACCTCTGCCTCCAGAAAAAGGTTCCTTGGATGAAAATCCCATATCAGGCTTTAATTTATCACTTCCTTCCAAATAGGACCACTTCGAACTATTGCTACCAGCAACATCTGCAGAGGACCACCCAGGCCGTAATTGCTTACTATCATCAGGTGAAAATTCAGGATCAACTCTCAAATCCCACTTTGAAGACCGCTTTTTGCCACTTCCACTCATCTCACGTGCCAAAACTGTAATGCTTCACTTTGACAAATGCAGTGTTCTCTGAATTAACAAAACATATAAATCACGAGAGTCCTAAGATTATATCCTCAATCTTCTACTATGTTTGTCTTCATTAAAGTACTACAACATGCTAGGAGACATGAAAGACAGAAATTATAAAGTAAATGAAAGACTTCCATTGCATGTAAAACAGTAAGTATCAAGCTAGAGCATGTGACTTCAGTTGACAAAGCATATATTGTACCAACGTGTTCAGTTGGAAGAGTTAATGAGAGTCCTAATCTAACTCTCCTCCATCTGCCCCAGGCCCCTTAAGGGGGTTTCCATAGGTCCATCTAAGTGGTGGAAGAGTTAATAAGAGTCTTAATCTAACTTCAAATAAACCGTTCAAGACATGTATAAGTGACCATTTTCAACAGAAATGAATCAATAGAGAAGAGGAGTATAAGACGAGAGGATCCAAATCCTCCAACAAACATGGAAAAAGGAAACGTAAGAAGCATCAATCAAAGAAAAGCAAAATTATTTATCCCAAAGAGTGAGACAGAAACCACTTGCTGAAAATTCCAGCCCTTCATCTGGATATAATTGACTACAGAAACAATTCAGTTGTATAGTCAAACCCACTTGATCTGACATGGAATTGGAAATTCCCCACAAGTTGCTCTGATATTTTCTTTCTATCTTCTAAATAAAGATTACAAAAAACAGCATATCATTTTCGAGGATGTAAGGTATTATCTGTTAAGCTTTGGACCAAGACCTCCAAAGTGCCATACCCAGATTAGATTAATAAACCAAAGGAACAGCCAAACCATTTTTTACCAGCACCAAAAATGAAGGTATAGGTGTTTTTCAAATCACATAGTAACATGTGCTTGGTATATATGAAAGGTAAGGGTTGAAAATGACTTTATTAGAATTTTTTCAGAGGATGAATCAATATATGATATCTTGGTCAAGAGGTACAGTAGTTCCAAGCATTTTATCACCTTCAGTTTCATATAAAAACTCAGGTATTGTTTTGATGTAAATGTAATGCCAATGGTCCAAATCATTATCAATGGTAATCACGATTACAAATAGAATATTATTACAAAACCACATAAAGATTTTGTTAAGATCATCTCATGCAGAAGTTTAGTTATCCACTGAACAAATAGTTTTCTATTGGTTTAGTGAGTTATAACTTTTAATAATTTTGTTCTGTCCTCAATCCCTGGATTGTGCCATCTCACGAATTTTTTAAACCAAACGGGTAACAAGTAATTTGGTGTTGTGTTGTCTCATGTAGTTTAGCCAATCAAAACAGAACATGTCTCGTACCAAGCCAAAAAGTCCCTGTAAACCTAACGTGATACTCCGCTCCTAAGCCCCACATTAAGGAATTGAGTTAGAACTAATCCATTTCTATAAAAAAAACAAATTATATTAAAAAAGATGGGAAAAATAAGTTTTGTTTACACCTTCATGTTTTGCTTTAAAAATTATAATAAATGGAGACAAGTTGTAGATATTTCGAGTCCTTTTGAATTTCAACCTAATAAGCACTAGTAAATTGAAGCTCCTTTGGTTGTCCATCTTCTCTGACTAGCAATGCGAAAATTAAAATTTCAACCTTTCACTCGTTCTCACAACTTTCACATTTTATTTACCAAGTTCATTTCAGGTGAGTTCCAAAGATAAAATCAAAAATTGGGAGATATACCACCTTTTTCAAAGCAAGAACCAGCTGGACTTGTAATCATAAATAGAGAAAAATTTACTGACTCAACATATCCACACGCAAACATAAAAACTATTTTAGGTCCATGAAAAGATTTGATTATGACTAAATGCCAATTGGGTATAACGCCTGCTGATAAGATAAGGCTTAATAGTATAATCAATCAATAATGCTAACCCTATTTACTATATATATTACAATGCAAATAGGCTACTTGGTATGTGGTATAATAGTTGCCTCTGTAATTCCCAAAATCATTTTAAATAATCATTCAAATATACTTAGAAAATTGAAATTAAAATAACCCAATGATTATATAAAAATTAATAGAAGGTGGGGCAAACTTCTTCCACTGAAGAGGGTCACAAATACTTGAAAGTAACCTTTTAACTGCAGTCCTGTAACTCGAAGATGTAAGCCTACCCAGTGACACAAAATTAACGATAACGAAAAATTTAAAGATCAAACATTCACAGTGGTGGTCAAAGTCAAGAAGCAATGATATCAGGATAATTGATGGTGTGGAAGTTGCATCGAGGTTAAATGAATTACCTATTGGGTTATGTCAAAATTCTAAGGAAAAGATACACTTATATGGTTGCATTGAGAAAAAAATTTCAACCATGTTCGACTAACTATCACTTAGATGTGACAAACACCTAGTAAGGCTCTATAATGTTTGCTTATACCATCAAGTTTTCCTTGTGTAATATGTCAGATACAGCCTCCTGACCATTTGTTAATGATCCAGTAATCTTTTAGAGATAGTCTACTTGGTCATCTGTAACTAACTGGTTCAATAATTAGGGAGAACATCTGCCAAGGCCTTAAAATTGATGTCAAATCTATTTCAACAGATTTCAATCTTCAAATAAGCAAATATAAGACTCTTGCTCTTCCAAAGAATCTTCCAGAGGCTATGTCTATTCTCCAAAAGCCATGAAGATGGAAATCGTATAGCATCTTTACAACTCTTGGAAATCCCACACTGACTAGAAATATAACCAAATTTATAAGATTTAGTTCATCTCATAAATATTTCAAAACACTCAACCATTGGCCACTCAAAAAGTAGATCAAAGCTACAGTGTGTATTGCATTGATTTTCTTCAATATTTGTTCTTGATGTCAAATGGGCACTGGTGTATCTAGTAAAACACAATACATGAGGTGGAACATCCTTTCCCTTTCTTGAACTAGTCAATGGTTTACTTATTCCTCTGCTATCCCAGAATATATTGAAAATTCCTCCACTTCAAAACTATTCAATATGGAATTGATTATTAGTGTGCTAAATATCTCATATTGCTCCTGTGGAAGGATCAAATGCCATTGGAAACCCATTTACACCAGCTACTTTGACAGTTTGACTGAACTTGGTAACACCTCCACGCATTGGTCACATCAAATTACTGCAGAAAAATTGTATCTAATATTAGCACTTGGAATAATGTACTCTTACTGAGACACAGAACTAAAGCACAGAGGAGACTCCCAACCCAACTACACAACCACCTAATGTCTCGGATCTATGTAATCCAGCTAGTTCTATGGGTGAACGCCTAAAAAAGACTCCTGCTTCAGGGATAAAAAAAGGGTCTAAAGATGTAATGGTACAGCAACATGTAGGAGTGACCAAATAAGTTTCTTTCCAATAATATCAGTTAAACATGTTTTAGGCAAGTGTAGCATACGAAATTAATTTCACACTATAGTGGAGGCAAGGACACAATGCTAAAATAGAAAACAAATACCACGATCAAGGCCCAGCTCAATACTAAAACCAAGTAAATCTTATCCAAAATCAAGCACCAGAATGCTCATTATAAAATGGAACAGAGACAACCAAGCAGATAGTTCAACACAAGAAGATGCAATGATAAAAAGGCCTTTCTTATGCATTGTTAGTCTGAACCAAAGCATAGCTTTAGTTATTCCCCACTAAGAAAAGATTACCTATTAAGATTTAAGAATACACTATCAGCGTAACTATAATGATTCCCCATTCTCATGTCTCCAAAATTCTTTCAATGCCAAAGGGTGAGTCGCTAACTAGGATACTGTCATATTGCCTCACAACGATTGACCACAGAGGCTAGCGCAAAAATAACCACATGAGGAAGTTATTTACTCCAATACAAGAAGAGTGATTAATAGTATTGTAAGAGCGAGAAGGAGAGCCGAGTTATCATGAGTACTCTTCTCCGTATTTTCTCTCTTTCCTAGTGTTTCTTTCCCAAACTGGCAATAGTTATTTCTCTGGCAGGTATCATACTTCATATTAAATAAAGGCTACGCAAGTACAATTCCATTTTCTAGCTTCCGTTTCTGTTTTACTAACCGGTAGTTTTCGCGTAAACGACATTGATAACACTATTAATCATAATATATATATAAAAAAGAAAAGAAAAATAAGATCGAACATCACACATGCAAATTCAAGCACTGAGGCTCGAAAAACAAAGAAAAACAACATAAATTAGGTTTCAAGCAAGCTCCAAATTGAAATTACAGGAGACGAATTAAACCCTAAATAAGAAGCGTAAAGGTAAAAGCATAGTAAGGTTGAGAGAAAACTCACGAGTTAGTGGTGAAGAGAACGTAAAGAGCGAAACCCTAGAGTGGAGCTTGTGATTGTGCTATGTCTAAGCTGCGAGAGAAAGAAAATGAGCTTCGCTTGGCTTCTCTTTCCTCTGCAAATATCTGCGGGATTTGATTTTTATTTTTCTATTTTTACTTTCTTACCTTTAATTTTATGAACTATTCTCTCAATATTAAATATACTGTACCAAGTGGTCGTTACATTAAGGGGAGTGTGGACCATTTTCTTTCAGAAATGCAGTTTAAAAATACACGATACTTAAAAGGAGTAATTTAAGTGGGTTTTATTTTGCTATTATCCAGTTATACTTAATTCAAGTATTAATTTGGTAATCTTTGTAACAAAAGAGTTTTCTAAAATGTTATCACATTATATTTCTCTCAAACGATAAATTTAATTGGAGAGCATCATAACATATAACTCATCTATTTTATTTTTGTAAGAAAAAGACATATATCTATTTTTTCTCCTTAAAAATTTCATTTAGAAAGAGATTTATATGTCTATTTTTTTCCTTAAAAATTTCATTTAGAAAGAGATTAAATTACTTTCATAGTACCTTTTTAACATATTTGTATTAATTAAAATGTATTAAAAAAGTTACAAAATATAATGTATCTCAAACTTATTTACTTAATCTCTTGTCTGGGTTTTATAATTTTTTATATGCTTAAATATACATTTGGTTCCTATTTTTGTTATTTTTATTTAAGTTAGTCTTTATTTTCGTTTTGTGTTCAATTAGGTCTTCATTTTCATCAAATTATGGTCAATTTGGTCATTTTCACTAACGGTATTTAAATAGTTAATGTTTTCAAACAGTACATGTCACGTGTCAGTTCGTGGTTTTTTTTATTTTTTTATTTTTTTTATTTTTTTAATTTTTTTTAAATTTTTTAAATTTTATTAAATTTTTTTAATTTCAAAAAAATTGTCCACGTGTCAAGTCATAATTGTGTCACGTATCAATGCTAGTGACACGTGTTAGTTTGTGGTTGTATTATTTTTTTGTTTAATTTAGTCTCGATATTCATTATTTTTGTTTAATTCAGTCCCTATATTCGTTATTTTTATTTAATTTAGTCTCAAATTTTGTTAAAATAGAACCATTTAATTTTTAAAATTGACATTATTATTAGTTATTTTTTAAATTTAATTATAAATTATAATATTTAATTATAAATTGAATATAATTCTTAGATTCAATTGTTAAATAGAATATAATTATTTAAATATTATTAAAGTATAATTATTAAAGTATAATTATTAAAATTTTAAATATAAATATATATATATATATATATATATATATATTAACATTTGTAAAATTCACATTCAAATTTAAAATATTTAATATTTTTATTGTATTTTAGATATTAAAGTCTAAAATATTTTATATTTAAATGTTAATTTTACAAATATTAATTTACTTTTCTAAAATATTTTGAATATTTAAAATATTTTTATATATCAATTTTAAAAGTATTTAGAATATAAATATTAGAAGAAGAAAAATTTAATAACTATATTCTTATAATATTTTAAATAATTATTCAATTTATAAATACATTTAATAATTTATAATTGAATTTAAAAAATAATAAATTCAAATGTCAATTTTAAAAAAAATATTAATATAATTTGTATAAAAGATATTAAATTTAGTATATATTTGAAAGGGACAAAATTAATTTATTATAACAAAAATTGGGACTAAATTGAATAAAAATAATGAATATATGAACTAAATTGAACAAAAAATAATAATACTACCACAAACTGACACGTGGCACTAGCATTGACACGTGGCACAATTGTGATTTGACACGTGGACAAATTTTTTGAAATAAAAAAAATTTAAAAAAAATTAAAAATTTAAAAAAAAAATCAAAAAAACCAGGAGCTGACACGTGGCATGTACTGTTAAAAACGTTAACTATTTAAATATCATTAGTGAAAATGACCAAATTGATTACAATTTAACGAAAATGAGGACCTAATTAAACACAAAAACAAAAATAGAAACCAAATCAAATGAAAACAATAAAGATAGGGATCAAATGTATATTTAAACCTTTTTTATAACATTTAATTAATAAAAGAGATATACTACTTTTGCTACTCTTTCCACTATTTTTTTTTCTTTCTATTCACTTCCATCTAAATACCCTTCGGAAAAAAAATGTCTTTTTAAGTTTTATGCATTTTATCAACTTGGTTTTTCATGTTTCAAATAAATAAATAAGTATTATAGATTTTTAAAACTATATACCTTTTTTATACTTCAACTTAATATTTCATAAATTTATCATTATTGAAAATTTAAATATTTATTAAATTCGTATTTTTTTAAGTCTAGATTTAACTCATCCATTTAAAAGTGTGAAAAGAATCAAATAGAAAAAAAATTGTTTTTTAAAATAATTTGTTGAGATTATGTATATGTATTTTTTTAGATAATATTTCTGGAATTACATGGTCGGACATAGTTTAGATTTAGGATTTTAACAATTTAAAAAAATTGAAATACTATTTGAATTACTTATAATTAAATTCTCTTTATTTTTTAAATAGTTTATTTGGACAGAATAATTGAAATATCATATATTTCAATTTTTTTGATTGGATAAAGTACCGAAATTTCTATTTTCAGACAAACTCAATCCTCAAGTCCAAGTTGAGTTAGCTCGACCTTAGATCCTAGACGATTCGTCTCAATTTTCGATCCACATTGACTCCTAATGATTCGACCTAGGAATGGCAAATAAATCTGCTCCCGTGGCTATTGTCCGAACTCGTCCATGTTTTGACAAAGAATTCCCGCATTGATTGGATATGGGTATGGGTATGGGTACGGAAAAGATTCAACTTTTTCAATTGGGTATGGGGATGAGGAAGGGGATACAAATATCTGCCCCGTCCTCATACCCGTCATAATACCCATCTTCATCCACATTTAAATTATTAAAATATTCATAGTCTATTAAGTAACATTATGTACATACGCACACTGCACATTTTTTACTTTTTATTTCTTATAATTGTTTGGCTTGTCATAAAATTCATTCGCATTTCCAAGATATTTTTTCCTCTTATTACAACCTTTGTGAAATTATGTTGAAATAATATATGTCAATTATGTTGAAATGATGTATATGAATTAAATATTTTTATTTCTCACATTTGAATATTTCTATTAATATTTTTATTTATTGTATATTTTTTTTTCACATGAGAATGTTTAACTGTGTCAATATAAGTGTTTAATACCATGAAGCTTCATTTACTAGATAATATAAAAAAAAACTTATATTCTTTATTCTATTATTATTAATTTTTGTTTCGAACTTTTTTTTTATTTCGCTAAAATAATTTTTTTTATCTCTCAACCATTCAACTATGTTGATATTTGAAAAAGTTTCCTCTCTAAAATATTTTTCATCTTATCATACCCTTAACTATACATTTTTTCCTTTATGTGATTTCATTCAATGATCTATCAAATTGTTTCCATTTGATCATTTTTTTAAGATATTTTTATTTGTTGTTTATTTTTATCATGTATAATGTTATTTTGATAATTTTTATATAATTATTATTTTTTTCTAAACTCATTATCATACGTGTAATTTTATTACTATAATTGTATAAACAATGATCTCCCTTCTAGCATAGGTATGATGCCCTATGAGACAGTGTGTGGGAGAAAATGAAGGACACTTTTGTGTTGGTTTGAGATTGGAGAAAATTTAGTTATAGGTCCTTACATGATTCAATAGACAACACGGAAAATAAAAAATGATTAAGAAAAGGTTGAGAACAACTCAAAGCAGACAAAGAAGTTATGTTGACAAGAGAAGATGATCTATTGAATTTCGAGAAGGTAACCATGTATTCTTGAAAGTCACATCAACAACTGGAATTGGTAAAATGAGGAAATCAAAGGAACTCACTTCCCAGTTTATTGATCCTTAATCAAATTCTTAGGAAAATAGGTCTCATTACTTATCAGTTTTCCTTACCCCTTTTCTTTCTAACCTTTATAATGTCTTTCATTTATCTCAACTAAAAAGATATTTTTTTATCCTTCGCATGTAATAAGACTTGATACAATACATTTAAAAATTTTACAATGCAATACTTTCAATATACTATGTATTACAGTTACATTATTTATAAGGGTTAAATATGTTTTTGGTCCCTTAACTTGCAATTAGTCTCTTTTTGAAACTTTGGACCAATTTAGAGTATTATATTCAGAAATGTGTGGATTTGTCATTAGTTTTGTTAAGTTTATTTGACATTTCAAATAGCTAATATTGAAGAGACAATATGTCAAACGGTGTAAATAACTTAAATACTATCCTGAAACGCGTTTGAAACGTCAAATAAATTTAACCAAATTTGGTTAAAATAATTAAATTCACACATTTCTAAAATTCGAAAACTATATTGGACAAAGTTTCAGATCATGATTAATTCCAATTTTCATTAAAAGTCGAGGGACAAAAACATATTTAACCCTATTTATAAATATTTTATTTATAATATATATATTCTTACTAAAAAGTATATTATTTATTAGGAATAATAGTAGCTATAAGAGATAAAAAAAGAAATTATAAATAGTAAAAGTGATAATAATAGTAATAATAAATAACTAAGTACGGGTGCAATAATGATAACAAAAATTTAAATTGAATAATATAAATATGTTAACAAAATAAGAACACATAATGTATCTATTATAGGAATGACAATGGGGTGGGGCAGGCACGAGTTTCGCTATCCCATACCCATCCTCGTAAAAAAAATTCATCTCCATCCTCATACCCAAACCCAACGGGTATTAAACTTTTGACCCATCCCCATCTCCACCGGGTAAAGGGTATAATCTCGTACCCATACCCATACCCATTTTCTTACTACTTCAATATTAATTTTAATTAATTTTTATAAAATAATAAAATTTTTATGATAAAGGAAACATAATATTATCAAATATTCAATATT
>Ga0214544_1002808_pt1 | contig 36416 bp, 21 predicted proteins | sample CNSS3metaG_FD_160074 | JGI IMG/M metagenome (GOLD analysis project Ga0214544, IMG submission 160074) | Root nodule microbial communities from cowpea collected in UCLA plant growth center, Los Angeles, California, USA - CNSS3 | ecosystem: Host-associated > Plants > Roots > Nodule | place: USA...
TTATAATTTATTTTAAGGTATTTGGCATCGAAGAAAATCCTCCTAATATTGAATATTTCATAATATTATGTTTTCTTTACCGTAATTTTTTTTCTTTTATAAAAATTAATATTGAAGTAGTTAGAACGCGGGTACGGGTATGGGTACGAGATTATACCCGTTACCCGGTGGGGATGGGGATGGGAAAAAAGTTTGATACCCGTTGGGTTTGGGTATGGGGATGGGGATGAGTTTTTTATGCGGGGATGGGTATGGGATAGCGAAATCCGTCCCCGCCCCGCCCCGTTGTCATCTCTACTCCCAAGGTTCTTGAATACTGCTTCATGCTCCGATTGCGCCTCCCATTCGCATCTCCGCCTCCAATTTTGAAGCCCATCATCCTCTCCAACCCAAAAGGGGTAAAACCTCCATGAATGAAGAAGGAGACCCAAGAAGGAGAAGGGAGAGTTTCCCAACACCCCTAATAGCCTCCAAGAGTCTCTCCCAAGCACCCAAGGTGTTTCTATTCGTGAAAAATGAGGAATCCCCTAATACTCTCGCACAAACATGATTAAATAATCATATTCACGTATTGGGGTCGATATTCGTGCCCAATGGCTTCATGCTCGTCCAGCGAGGCCTAAAATCAAAGTTCTCAGACATGTAACTCGTTGGGAGAGCCATATTTTCACCCAACGACTCGAATACTGCAGTTCTGGTCTGTCATTTTCGCCCAGTGAGCCACCATCTCGCTCAGCGAGTGACCCTGGCGCCTAATGGTCGTTTATTGATTTTCCAAGGGTGGTCCAAGGCAGTATATACATATAGGTGAGTCCTTTCTCCATGTTTGTAGTGTTGGACTTGATCTTGGTGCCCTAGACATGAGTATTTGTGTAAAAGTCAATCTTTCATATCCAATCATGCTTCCTCGAGTTTCAGCTTGTTTTCCTCCACCTGAATTGCTTCCTATTGTTTTATTTCACACACTCATAATAGATATTAGAAGTAAAAAAGTATAAAACAACTAAAATACGAAACAATGCAAAAATAACATAAACTAGAGTATTAAACAAGATAAAAGTTATGTAGGAGTTTATTTTATTCACGAAACTTAACATCAATAAAAGGTAGAAAACAATGTTACCATATATATATATATATGATTTAAAATATAAATTTAAATAAAATTTTCAACATATATTATAATCAAGATAAAACTAAATTATAAAATATATGTAGAAATAAAATTATTATTTTTAATTATTTTAAATGTTTTATAGATAAATTTTTTTAAAAAAATGACAATGAGAGTGACATCAATTAACCCTAATCTACAATCCTAGACCTAAAGATGTCAAAATGGGTTCTAACCCGTGAGCCAACCCGGCTCACCATGGGTTCGAGCCGGGTTGGGTTGAGAAAAATTTAGTTTTTTCAAAAGTGGGTTGAACTCAACCCGGCTCATTTAACCCATAAGAAAACCTAGACTTATACAAGGTCCAAAGGGAAAACCCTATATTATTAGGCCCATAATACTAGGCCCAAAATAAACCTAACTTACTAAGAACTCATTGATGGCCCATGATGATAAGAGTTTAGGCTCACCTTACTCTTCTTGTATGTGCTTTGTAATGGCTAGGGGGTATGCCATCACCTTAAGGCATCCATCTCTTCAACACTTCTCTTCTTGAACTCAACAAACTCTTGTTGCATTTTCATCTATGTTTCTAGCATCGCAACTATGTCAATTGAGGAGGTTCCTGGACTTGCTTCATTCACTCCAACCATCTTGCTCCAAGTGGACACCATATAACTCTTCTTTTCACAAAGTATATGTCGACTCCACAATGGGCACCAATTGTTCTTACAAAGTCAAATATACTCTGAAAATATTCCAATTCCAAGCACTCCAAGCTCCAACTCATCCACTTCAAGGGTACTTGTTCTTTCTATTGACAAAAAGAAGAAGATGGACATCTTCCTCCAATAAGGAGTTTTGATGATGATGATGATGACTTATGAAGAAGTATGGAAGACTTGATGATGATGCATGGAAAAATGTTGAAGACTTAAAAGAATGCTTTGATTCAAGAGATGCATTGAAGACTTAAGGGTTTAGTTGTTTAGGTCTTGTAATCTGTGTATGTTATTTAAAATAGTTAAATTAGCATGTCAAGAGTCAAAAGGCAAAACCCAAGTAGTAGAGCACCAAGAGAATTTTATTTATTTGCAAAACTCACTGGAATAATCGATTATTCTTAGTGATAATCGACTATCTTAGTTAAAACTGATTTTTAAGAAAAGCCTTTGGAATAATCGATTATCACTGCTGATAATCGATTATCACTTGCTGATAATTGATTATCCTCGCTGATAATAGATTATCACAACGAGAAAAATGTTTTTAGAAAAGTTTTTGTGATAATCGATTATGGCAGTGGCGACTTAACTTTTCATATTTTTAACCTAATTTCTAAATAGGCTTTTATAAATAGAGTGGTAGGCTTTCATTATCAAAATACAAAAGTTAGAGAAGTCTGGGTACTTGAGAACTCTCTGTAGGAAGGCTTTGAAAAACCTAGTGTGGGTAGAGCGATAACTTTCATCAAGTGAGGTCTTGAGTGATTGAGTGTTGTCGTTGTTGCTAGGAGAAGTCAGTCATCCTTTGTGTGATTCAAATGAGGTGTTCATTCCTTGTGTGATTCAAGGAAGGTGTTTTCATCCCTTGTGGATTTCAAGGGAGGTGTCTTCATCTCTTATGTGATTCAAGAGAGATGTTTTCTAAACCTAATCTTTCTTATCATTGATTGTAGGTTTGGTTTATTTTAGTGATTGAGTTAATCTCATTTTTTAGATATTAACAACTGGACGTAGGGTCTTTTGATCCGAACCAGTATAAATTCTTTGTGCAATTTTCTCTTCTCTACTCTATTTTATTGTGTTTATTAAAATAAAGGAAAGAATTTTAATTGATCTTTGATATTAAAATGGAAAATTTTAAAAGCACAATTTTTATTAAGAACTCAATTCACCCTCCCTCTTGGTTTTTGTCCAAACACCAAACATTCCATTGCGCGATACCAACAATTGGTATCAAAGCTTGCTTTGATAGTTCTTCAAAAATTTTGAAAATGGTTGGACAATATTAAACATTTGCTGAGGGTGCGTCTATCAACAGACCTCCTCTTTTTACTGGTAAAAATTATCCTTTTTGGAAAGTTAGGATGCAAATTTTTTTGGAATATGTTGATAGAGGTATTTGGGATGCCGTGTTAAATGGACCATTTGTTCCTGTTAATGTTGTTAATGATGTGCAGGAACCAAAGCCCTTTTTACAATGGACTATGGAAGAAAATAGAAGGGCTCAATATGATGTTAGAGCCAAAAATATAATATCATATGCACTAACTCTTGATGAATTTTATAGAATTTCAGTTTGTACAAGTGCTCAGGAAATTTGGGAGATTTTACGAGTAACCCATGAAGGAACAGATGATGTTAAGCATGTAAGGAAAAACTCATTAATTCAAGAATATAAGATGTTCTGAATGCAACAAGGCGAAACCATTTACAATGTGCAGAAGAGATTCACCCACATCATTGATCATCTCTCTAGGTTAGGTAAAATTTTTGATATTGATGAATTAAATATTAAAATTTTGAAATCTTTGAACAGGATATGGCAGCCAAAGGTTACGACGATCACTGAATCTCAAAATCTTGCAACAATGTCCATGGCGACTCTTTTTGGTAAATTGAGAGAGCATAAACTTGAACTTGGGCGTTTAAATGAAGAAGAGGACCAAGGAAGGAAAATGAACATAGCTTTCAAATCTGAGATTTTAAAAAGCAAAAGCCTCAAAGAAGATTATGACTCTGACAATGAGAATATGAGTCTCATGATAAAGAAATTCACAAAGTTTATGAAGAGCAAAGGCAAAGGACATCACAAAAGGTATAAAAACGAAAACCAAAACTTTGTTTCAAATTTCAATTGCTATGGATGTGGTGAAACAGGTCACATAAAAGTGGACTGCCCAAATGCTAAAAAGGGTAAAGAGAAGAAGGGCAAAAATGTTTTCAAGAAAAAGAAACGGGAGGATAACGATTCAAGTTCTTTTTCAAGTTCTTCTTCAAGCTCAACCAACTCTAGTGAATCTGATGAGGAAGCAAATATGTGTTTGATTGCTAACCATGACTCTTCTGACAGTGAGGTAAGCTCTTGTGGTGAAAATGATTATGATGCTCTATATGATGCATTTCAACAATTGCTTTTTAAATCTAGTAAATTAGATACTGCTCACAAGAAATTAAAATTTGATTTTAAGGAGTTACAAAGTAAGTTTGAAAAGTCTCTTGAGGAAGAAGAAGTCTTGAAAAATAAAATTTCAATTTTAGAAAATAAAGAGACTGAAATTATAGAATGTGAATCTTGCAAAAGTTATCTGTTTGATATTAACATTCTTGAAAAACAACTTGAAGATGCAACAAATAATAAAAGTTTTGAAAACCCAATGTTTAGGAGAAAGGTCTTTCATAAAAATAAGCAAACTCCTAAGAATAAAAATAAAAGAACCCGTAGAGTATGGGTAGGGAAAGGAACAACTCATTCTTGGAATATAAATCGTGTTACATGTTTCTATTGTATGCAAAAAGGACATACTTCTAACAAATGTAGAATCAAACATTTTGATGTTCCTAATGGAAGATGTGCTTGGATTCCTATTATAAAATAACATGTCTCTAACCCCAAAGGACCCAAAATAAGTTTATTAGGGACCAAAATGTTATTGTTCTCTATCTCGTAGGTTATATCAAAATCAAGAAAGTCTCTTTGAATGTTCAATAACTAGTATATTCATCAAACTTTTGGTATCCTAGTAAGTTCTATGATTTTATAAAGGGTTTGGGAAAATTATATATGGGTAAAAGTGGTAAAAATCTTTAATTTCAGTGTTTTCCAAAAAACTCCGCTGGGATAATCGATAATCTCAGGTGATAATCAATTATCAGCAAATCTGGAAATTTATGTTCATGGGTATGAACCAATAATCGATTATCTTATGCTGATAATCGATTATCTTGCATAGTAGGATGCATATTTTCAATTTTTTTACCGTTTGAGTGAGCTTTTCGAAAATTTAGATCATCAGCAACAACTAGGTACTTCATAAATGCAAATTAGTACGTTGGAGTTCATTTTGTTAATATAACATTTCCTTCTTTAAACCCATATTTTTTAATCTTTAGAGTCTCTCTTTCTTTTAGGGGGAGTCTTTGATCAAGGGGGAGTATTTGTTCTTGAAATGTTTGTATCAAAAAGGAGAAATATTACATGTAGGAGGAGTTTTATATCTTAAAAAAAAAATTTAAGGAGAACTTAAGTTATCTGATTTAGGGGGAGTTGTCTAAAGAATTCATTTTTTATTATGATAAAAAAAGGGGGAGATATATTTGTGTTATTATCTTGTGATAAGTGGTACCTATTTAAAAGGAAGATATGTGTTTATTGATATCTTGTAATACCTTATGTTTTAAAAAGGATAGAAAAATTAATTATCTTTTCTTTGGATTAACTACTATTTTCTCTTAAGTTGTTTATTAAGAACATGACATATCACAAGTTTTCAGTAATTTTTTATCATCATAAAAAAGGGGGAGATTGTTGACAAAAGGAAGAAGATGGACATCTTCCTCCAATAAGGAGTTTTGATGATGATGATGATGACTTATGAAGAAGTATGGAAGACTTGATGATGATGCATGGAAAAATGTTGCAGACTTAAAAGAATGCTTTGATTCAAGATACATTGAAGACTTAAGGGTTTAGTTGTTTAGGTCTTGTAGTCTGTGTATGTTATTTAAAATAGTTAAATTAGCATGTCAAGAGTCAAAAGGCAAAACCCAAGTAGTAGAGCACCAAGAGAATTTTATTTATTTGCAAAACTCACTGGAATGATCGATTATTCTTAGTGATAATCGATTATCTTAGTTAAAACTAATTTTTAAGAAAAGCCTCTGGAATAATCGATTATCACTATTGATAATCGATTATCACCTGCTGAGTAAGGACTCACATGCAATTCAGCATAATTAAAAGGGTATCCTGGAAAACCAATTTTATTAAAAAGGGAAATCTTAAAAAAGACAAAACCAAATGCAACAAAAATAGTCTTAAAAACAACATTTTTACCACATTTTATTGAAAACTAAAATTTCCTAAGCAATTAGCCAAAACTAGTTTATTAAAGACAAACTAATATTTATTTAAACTAAAACTAAATTTTTAGAAAGGAAAATAATGGAAAAATGGAGTGCTAACACATACCTTAATCATGGGTTTAGATTGGTCAACTTAGTCAATGCCTTTTGTAGCGGTTGCCTTGACCGACTTGTAGTCAACCATGCCATTATGGAACATGTTCATCTTATAAGGGCCTAGTACATATAGGGACAGGAGGTTGGGATGTCCTCGGACATATATGATACATTATGCATGCATGAAAACACTATAAACATGTATCCAAAAGGGGTACCATTTGAAGCACCTTCATGCTTGTTTCCATCTTAGAAGATAGACTCCTAATGCATGCATGGAAACATGTGTATGTAGTGACACAATATGCATTTTTCAGGGACACCATAAAAGCATAGGAAATGAAGTGACAAACTTAATAGTTTAGCTGGTCCTCAATGTAAGGAGAAGAAGGAAGGTAGATTAGAGGAAAGAGAGGATGAGTGGGATGAAACATATGTGGTGCTTGTTGGGTTCCATGGTTTATGGTGTAAGACCCGAGAAAATTAAATAATTAAATAAATAATTATTTAATATAAATGTGGGTAATGGAATATTTATGACATTTAATGCGAGGAGTTAAGATAAGGAACAATACTAGCTCAAGTGGTTTAGAGTACTTAGTTATTATGAGAGGACTTAGCATATGCCATCAGTGTAATGTTTTAATTATTTTATTTATTTTGTGGGCATGCATGAACACATGACATGGATTAGAAAGTAATATGAGCATAAAATGTCATGAAACATGTAATGGTTTGTTGATTTGTGCATATGCTTGATAATTGTATGGTTGGGAGTTTGAATCTTGGTTAGTACTTAGTAATATTTCTTTTACACTTGAATTATTTTGATATGTTGGTAAATGGAGCTGGAGGGTCACACAAAACCTCCATGTTAATGCAAAATTAAATGACAATTAATTATTTTTTCGTTTTTATTAATTTTATTAATTTTTTTAGGGCTGAAATATGGTTTAATGGGTTAATTAGTTAGGAGTTAAAGGGGAAATTTCGTGTAGCTCACGGAATCTTAGAGCACCAAAAAGGAGACCTAAGGGGAGCATAGACGGCTAGAAAGGGTTTCGGGTGGTAAAGACAAAGGCTAGAGTAATTTCTGAGAAAAAAGATCACTAGAATTGCTTTAGGAACAGGAAATTTCAGGTAAGGGGATTAACTAAATCATATATTTTATGTATGTGTTGTCTTGTGAGTTTTTATGTGTTGTCTTGCGATGTTCTATTGGTCTTTCTGGAGGTAAGGTTGTTATTGTATTATAAATATTTTAAGTGTTAGTGTTTACGTGATTTTGATACGATTTATGAAAATGATGCTAAGTCGAATTTAGGATTGAATATGTGAGAACTATAATCGGAGAAATTAAAAATTAAGATGTTGATTTTTTTATATATGAAAAGGAATTGGTATTAATTGGATGTTGGAAATAAAATCTTGCTGGATGAATTAATGTTTAAGCATGTTGATGATTTTTTCGATATGCACGGTAGTTTATGGAAAGATGTTTTTTTTTAATGTTTCTTTTTATAAAGCTTAGATTTTTTTTATACACAGGGAAGTGCATTGGACCTATGGTTTTTTTCATAATTGCATTAGAGTTTTAATTAAATAGGCTAAAGTAGTACTGGTGCGGAATTGAAAAAGAATGTTGAGTGCGTGTTGAAGCAGTCCTCATAGGTTCAAGAGCTATGTGGTGTTTGAATCCAGATCGTGTAGAATAAAATAGAGTTTTCTTACACCAAGTTTCTTTCAGAAATTAGAAAAAAAAAAGTATTTTTTAATTGATATAATATGTTAAATGAAAGTTAAAGGGTATAGTATATTAATTTATAGATTTGAAATAATGCAACAACGTATATACAAAGGAGAATTTAAGGGTTTAAGTCTTAATAATAGGTGTTGACAGTGAAACTTTAATCTATGAAAAAAGACGGTGATGTAATTATAAAAAGTGCAGTAGAACTGTGTTTTGGTTCAACATTTTGTCTCTTTATATTATTTTAATATAATATATATAAGTTAAAATATGTTGTAGGTTTTTTTTTCAATGTTGTTGCTGTTTTTCTTTTATATAGCAATGTTGCTGCTATTTATTTATTTAAAATGTTGTTGTTCATTTATTTTCAATATTGCTGCTGCTGTTTATTTATTTTCAATGTTGTTGTCAATTTAAATGTCTTGTTATTTGTGAATCTATGAAGAATCTCTTGATAATGGTATGTGTGGCTAAATTCAAGGGTGCAAATTGACAATGTATGGGTATTAAAACATGATTGATGCATATGATTGGTGATGATGTAATTTGAGGTATGTTGAAAGGTAAAAATATGCAATTTGGTATTTTGAAGATGTACATGTGATGATTGGGGTGGTAAAAACATGGATTATGCAATAATTAAACTAGTAAAATTGCATATTTGTGTAGTGCTTGGGGGTGTGGATTGGACCGCCAGACGATAGCTATCAACAAAGGGTTTGGGAGCATGTGGCGCCTGGCGATGAGTCGAGACTACTAGGCGGTCTACGCTCGGATTTTGCTTAGCGGCGCTTAGGCAGCGACAGGCGATAGCACAAAGGGCAGGGTGCTCTTTTGCTTGCGTTTTATGTGTTTTGAGATGTTGAACTTGGACCAGGAGATGTTTGACTATGTCACGAGCGGGTAAGTTCGTAACTGGTGGTGAACACGTGATTAATATTTGTAGGGAGGTTCATATTAATGATGCTCTCATGTGAGGACACGAGCGGGAAGGTTTGTATGTTCTGTGCTCACACTTGAGGGCTGTTGCGAGCGAGGAGGTTCATAGGTGGATGGATCACGCGTGTTGGACTACGAGCGGGGAGATTCGTAGAGTTGGATTACAAGCGGGGAGGTTCGTAGAGGTTGGACCACGAGAAGGGAGGTTCGTGGAAGCATGAGATATCTTAGGTCCATGATCAAGTATTTGTATAGAGTGCCTAGGGTAGTAGTTTCATTTGTATAATGAGACGATGATCAGAAAACCTTGGAGTAGTACGGATTTAAGAATAAGCATTGAATTGAACAAAGTAGCTTGGGTGAATCTCTATATTATTAATTTGCATGTTTATATTGTTATGAGTTCACCCTTTCTTTTTGTGTTTGGTGGTGATCGTGTGACTTGTCACACGTGAGGAGATGAAGTTCTAAGTGACGTTGGAGATGCGAAGATACAGAGAGAGGACCACTATGGACGTTTTATTATAACTATCTATGATTGTAGTAGTATTTATTTCTAGCCGGTTTGGAACTTGTATAACTATTATGGATTTGTTCAATTGAATTTAAGCGTATTGAACAAGTTTTCAAATTTTCCTGCGTTTGGGGAATAGTAACTTATGACGATTCGTGTTTTCATTATAAATTATTTATTCTATTAAGTAATTTCCAGCAAGCACATTACATGTGGTGTAAGTTGTGAAAGCAACATGATCTATGTTGGCGTGTGCAGGTGAGTCACGAAGCAACATTCCACAAACATGCATTTGAGTCATTGAAAACTTGTTAAATTTATAATAAAACAAAAAGACCCTTACTTTTATTGAATACACTGTGGAATACGAGAGTGGTGTTAGAGAAACATTCCTAAGATAGTGTTCTAGTAGACCCAATAGTCACACATTGCTTAGGAGTTGAGGTCAAGTGCAGTTTAAACATTCCTTCCTTCCTCTACCCTTTGAGGTACCTTTTAAGGACAAAACTGTGATAGAGCTTCACGTTCCAAAGCAGACAATACCTAAAAAATGAGATGGTTGTTCCTAACGATGATGTCGGACTTGCGGTCAAAACACACAAGAAAGCATTATTCAAGACAAAAGAAAGAGACAAAGATGAGGCTAACATGGGCTTTTGTGTTGAGTGTTGCAACTATGTTGGTGGTTGGGAATGGAGAATCATTAGTGAAGCCATTAGTGAAGATAGTAAAGATAGTGAAGGGGGTGAAGGTATGTGACAAAGGGTAGGAGTGCTTACTACATCAGAATCATCGTCAAGGTCAAAGTGTAGAGTATCATACCATGCCTCTAACAAGCAGTGTGGGAAATGCATGCACAAGCATCAACCATGCACAAGCAGCATTCATGCACAATTAGTGTGGGAAATGAAAACTCACGAAGGAGGTTGTATGACTGAGTCAACTCGATGGGAATCGTCCATAGAGTAAGTTTGAAGGTTTTTTCCACAATGAGGCTTTGTAAGCTGCAAACTCATGAAGGAGGTTGTAGGACTAAGTCAACTCGATGGGAATCGTCCATAGAGTAAGTTTGACCTTGTGTTTGGATGGAGCATTTCAACAATGCTTAGAAATTGAAATACTTTGCATTTGAATTTCTTGCAATTAAATTCCATTCATTTTTTTAAATAATTTGTTTGTATAAGGAAATTAAAATACCTTACATTTCAATTTCTTGTTTGGAAAAAATATTTGAATTTATTGTGAGATAAAATTTAATTTTAACAATATTTATTTTAGGCTTAATTATGTTTTGAGTTCATGATAAATTTGGAAACCCGAAGATAAAGAAGGGCCCGACGGCATGGACGGGTCTGACGACCCAGACGGGCCCGTCTGGGTCGTCGAACCCGTCTGGATCATCGAGCCCATTCGGGTCGTCGAACCCGTCTTGGTCGTCGAACCCGTTCCATCCGTCTTGGTCGTCGAGCTTGCCCATCCTATCTAGGTCGTCATACCTGTTTGACAACTCTACCAGAGAGTCTAGAATGTGAGGTTGAGTGAGATTAATTTCAAATTCCACCTATTTTGAGGGTATTTGAATTTCTACTAATTTAGCTAATTGAAATCCTTCAAAAAAATGCTTGCATTTGAAATGCTTTTTAATATGTATATCCAAACAAAACATTTCATTATAAAGAAATCTAAATTCTTCAAAAAAATGAATTGCTTCATTAAAATATTCTATCCAAACATACTCTGACCTTGCGTTTGGATAAAGTATTTCAACAATGCTGAGAAATTGAAATGCATTGTATTTGAATTGCTTACAATTAAATTCCCTTCATTTTCTAAACAACTTGTTTGGATAAAGAAATTAAAATATCTTACATTTCAATTTCTTGTTTGGATAAAAATAATTGAATTTCTTGTGAGATAAAATTTCAATTTAAAAATATTTGTTTTAGGCTTAATTATTTTTTGAGTTCATGATAAATTTGGAAACGGGCTTGACGACCCAGATGGGTCAGGCTGACCCGACGACTTAGCCAGGTCGGAAAACCCAAACGGTCTAGGTTGGGTCAGCTCGATGATCCAGACAAGCTTGATCAGCCTGACAGCCCATACGGGCCGATCATGGTCGTCAAGTTTGTCAACCTAGTCTAACTCAACTCGTCTAAGTCGTTGGACCAACTTGGACCCACTAGATTGTCGGGCCCACCCGACCTATCTAGGTTGTCAAGCCCGCCGACCCATCTAGGTTGTTGGGCCTATATGTGTCATCGAACACACCCGACAAGTCTGTGTTGTTGGGCCGACCCAAACTGGTAAGGTCGTTGGGCCGATCGGTATCGTCCAGGTTGTCGGACCGGTTGAGCCCGTCTAGGTTATCGGGTCGGTTAGGCCCGACTATGTCATCGGGTCGATCAGTTTTGTCAGGTCAACAAGTCGGTCGGATCGTTAGGCCTACTTAACACATATGGGTCGTAAGACCTACCCGACACCTCTAGGTCGTCTGGCCCGCCAAACCCGTTTGGGTTGTCGGGCTCGTCTGTCCTGCATAGGCCATTGGACACGCTCACATGTTTGGGTTGTCAAGCCCGCCCGACTCGTATGTGTCATCAGGTCACCTCGGTCCGTTTGGGTCGTCAGGCCTGCTCGACCCATTTGTGTTGTTAGGTTGGTCTGATCTGTATGGAGTGTCTAGTTAGCCCAGCCTATCATGGTTGTCGGGTTTGCCAGGTCCGTTTCAGGTTGAGTCAAGAGTGTGTTTGGATAGAGTATTTTAATGAAGCAATTCATTTTTTTTAAGAATTTAGATTTCTTTGTAATGAAATGCTTTGTTTGGATAGAGAAATTAAAAAGCATTTCAAATGCAAGCATTTTTTTTTTTGAAGGATTTCAATTAGCTAAATTAGTAGAAATTCAAATACCCTCAAAATATGTGGAATTTGAAATTCTTCTCACTCAACCTCACATTCTAGACAATCTGGACGGGCATGACGACTCAGACATACCCGACGACCCGGACGGGCCTGACGAACCGGACAGGCCCGATGACCCGGACGGGCCCGAAGACCCGAACAAGCCCGACAAACCAAACGGCCTGACAACCCGAATGGGCCCGACGACCCAGACGGGCCAGACGAACCGGACGGGTCCGACGACCCAAACAGGCTCGATGACCCAGACAGGTCTGACGAACCAAATGGGCCCGACGATCCAAACAGACCCGATGACCCGGATGGGCCTGACCTAGACAGGCCATACAACCAGGACGAGCCCAATGACCTGGACAAACCCGACGACCCAAACAAGCATGACGACCCAAACTAACCCTTCCAAATCATTGGGCCCGACAACCTGGACGAGCCCGACGACTCGAACGTGCCCGATGACCGGGAAGTGCGGGACAACGCGAACAGGCCCGACAACCCGGAAGTGCGGGACAACGAATACTGACCCGACAACCCGAAAGAGCCTGACAACCCAGACGGGCCCGATGACCCAGACGGGCCCAACGACCCGGACGGGTCCGACGACCCAAACGGGCCCGACGACTCATATGGGCCAGACTATCCGGACGGTCCCGACGACCCGGACGGACCTTACGGTTTGAATGGGCCCGTACGAGTTGTCGGGCCTATTCAAGTCGTCGAATGTGTCCAAATCGTTGGGCCCATCCGAGTTGTCGGGCTTGTCCGAGTCCTCGGGCCCATCCTAGTCATCGGACCCGTCCAGGTCTTCGGGCCCGTCTGGGTTTACGGGCCCGTCCAGTCGTCGAACATGTCCGGGTATTCCGCCCCATCTGGATTGTCGGGCTCATCTAGTTCGTCGGGCCCGTCCAGGTCGTCGGACCCATCTTGATCGTCGGGCCCGTTCGGGTCGTCGGACCCGTCTGGAGCATTGGGCCAATGACCTAGACGGGTTGGACCGGGCCATATTAACGAACTTGACGGTACAATCGTGCAGTATGGGCCATTAGGCCTCTAGATCATCGGCCACCCAGCCTGTCTGGACTTCCCAATCGGTCCAGCTCGGGTGGGTCGTCGAGTCTAACCAATCTGGTTGCGTAGTTGGGTCTGCCCGACTCATATGGGTTGTCGAGCATGTTTCCAAATTTATCATGAATTCAAAACATAATTAAGCGTAAAATAAGTATTGTTAAAATTAAATTTTATCTCACAATAAATTCAATTTGTTTTTTCCAAACAAGAAATTGAAATGTCAGGTATTTTAATGTCCTTATCCAAACAAGTTATTTAAAAAATGAATAGAATTTAATTACAAACAATTCAAATACAAAGCATTTCAATTTCTAAGCATTGTTGAAATGCTCCATCCAAACATAATATTAGAGTGTGTTTGGATAGAGTATTTTAATGAAGTAATTCATTTTTTTGAAGAATTTAGATTGCTTTGTAATGAAATGCTTTGTTTGGATACAGAAATTAAAAAACATTTCAAATGCAAGCATTTTTTTGAGGGATTTCAATTAGCTAAATTAGTAGAAATTCAAATACCCTCAAAATAGGTGGAATTTGAAATTCTTCTCACTCAACCTCACATTCAAGACTCTTTAGTAGGACCGATGACACAAACGGGGCCAACGACCCGAATGGGCTCGACGATCCAGATGGGCCCGACGACCTAAACGGGCCTGATGACCCAGATGGGTCCGACAACTTGAATGGGCTCGATGATCCAGACAGGCTCGTTCGTCGACCCGAACGGGCCCGACAACCCAGATGGGCCTTACGACCAGAACGGGCCCAACAACTCAGACGAGGCAGACTATCTGGACAAGACCAATGATCTAACGGGCCCGAAAATCCAAACGGGTCCGACGACCTGAACGGGCCTGACGATTCAGAGGGGCCTGACGATTCGGATTAGCCTGACGACCCGGACGGGCCCTATGACACGGACTGCCTGATGACCCGAACGAGCCCTTCCAAAACTTCGAGCCCGACGACCCGAACGGGCTTGACAACCTGGACGGGTCCAACGACCTAGACAACCCCAACAGCCCTTCCAAACCGTCAAGCCCGACAACCCAAACGGGCAGGACGGTTTGGAAGGCCCGTCCGAGTTGTCGGACCCGTTCATGTCGTCGGGTTTCCAAATTTATCATGAACTCAAAACATAATTATGCCTAAAATAAATATTGTTAAAATTAAATTTTATCTCACAATAAATTCAAATTTTTTTTCCAAACAAGAAATTGAAATGTAAGGTATTTTAATTTCCTTATCCAAACAAATAATTTAAAAAATGAATGGAATTTAATTGCAAGCAATTTTAATGCAAAGCATTTCAATTTCTAAACATTGTTGAAATGCTCCATCCAAACACAATGGTTAGGGTATTTGAATTCCTTCTAATTTAGCTAATTGAAATACTTTGAAAAAATGCATGCATTTTAAATGCTTTTTAATTTCTCTATCCAAACAAAGTATTTCAGTACAAAGAATTTCAAATTGTCCAAATAAATAAATTACCCTCTTGAATTGCCTCGTCCAAACACATCATGAAGGTTTTTTCCACAATGAGGCTTTGTAAGCTAGGAGTGAGACCCTAGAAGAACCCATTGGAGGTGGAGGTTCCGCCATAGAGAGATCGTAGATGAGGAACACATTGGCACTTCACCTTACGCCCTTCTACCAGGTTCGACATTGTTGGACTGTAATTGCTCCATGGAAATTCTTTATATATTCTCCCCAATCTCCGAGACAAACGAAAAGTTGGACAAAGACCGGCTGACATCAAACAAGCCGCGAAGACAACGAGGTGGTTGAGGGAAGCAAGAGAAACATAGGTGAGGGTGTATGGAAAGAGTTGTTTCTTATTCCAATATTCCAACATTATGTATTCATGTTCCGGATTAGAAAATATTTTTAGATTGGAACGTATTCTGAATGTTCAAACTGAAACTCAAGAATGATTATGGGATTGGTCAATTCAAAATACGTTACCGAATCTGAAATTATATTTCATATTGTCCGATTCGAAACTCGTGTAATTTCGGATCTGGTAATATATTTTGGATTGTATATTTCGATAAACATATATGTGTTGTGTGTTTTGTGAAAGGAGAGTTGTGGACACGGAGCAATGTGGCGGCTTTGAAGAGAAAGTAATTGGAGTTTTTAGGCTTTTTTGTAAATCTGGGTCATTTTGACCAATAATTTGTAAATATGGGTCCTTTGAAAATTTTTTTGTAAATCTGGGTCATGTCGTCAGAGAGGAGGACGACATTCAAGAAGAAGTTGTCTTCCCAAAGGCCGGTTTCCTTTTTTTTTTTTAAATCGAAGTCGCTATGCGGGAGACCGGTTTCTGCACTGAAGTCGTCAGGCAGAAGACCGGTTTCAGGGTTTTTTTTTTTAACGTTGCATTTTATTTTATTTTTTAAAAATTTTCAGTTTTTTTTTAACCTTATTTTACACAATTTTCTTAAGAGTAGTTATTACATTTAATTTATTGGGAATTAATTTTGTTATTGGTAAAATAAAGTAATTTTAAAAAATACACAAATAACATAATTTAAATGCGCAACCTAAATGATACGTAATAAAAATAACAGAATAAAAATTACATAATAAAAGTAACAAAATAAAAATTACATAATAAAAATAACAGAATAAAAATTACATAACAAAAATAACACAATAAAAATTACATAATAAAATTACTGACGATAGGGACAGTTGCCCCTATGATGTCCTTCATTTCTACAATATGAACATTTGCTTCGTCTATTTGGATTTGGTTCATCCATCTCATTATGGATTCTATTAGTTGGTGGTCTTCCCCTTACCCTACGGCGCATGTTTGGGTCTGGAATGAAATTTGGTCCAGTGTATGGTGACCAATATTCTTTATTCCTAACCAGATGAAAATGTATTTCATATGTTTTATTGATGTTGTAGAGGCTATAAACTGGATGGATGTATGAGGTTAGGTCTATATGCGAGAAAGAGCAAACAACTATTACGTGATGACAAGGCAGTCGAAGAGCTTGAAAATGACCACAATCACACCACCAATCATTTAATCTAACTGTAAAAGACATTGGTAGGCGGTGATCATGTGGAGAAAACATCTCTTGAACTTGAAATTCATTATTTTCTCTTGAGTATCGACGAACTTGACACATTCCCGCTTGTTGTTGATTTTTTCTAATGATAGCATTAATTTCCTCTGTATATTGGTGGCATGCTCGTAACATGGAGTCTGCCTTAACCCCACTCTCAACAAACCATGTTGCGGTCCTTTCAAATGTTGCCTTAATTAGAGCACAAATTGGTAATGAACAAGCTCTTTTTAAAATAGAATTCATACATTATGCCAGGTTTGTTGTCATGTGCCCAAATCTACTACCTCCATTGTAGGCCTGAGTCCATTTTTGTAGTGGTATCCTGTCAATCCAAGATGCCACTTCTGGTGAATAGGATCTCAAAGCTGCCAATTTAGCATCCAATATGGGTTGTTTCACCTTGTAAGCTATAAAAATACAATTATATTAGTTAGTTTAATTATTGAATGTGGTGAATGAAAGAAAAAAATTATGACCTATATTCTTTAACCGGTTCTTCAATTCGTGATTCTTGAACTTTTTGTTGAAATTTGAAGCAATATGACGTATGTAGTATACTGATTGCAGTCTATCTGCTTCCCATTGTACTTCTTCAGATTGTAGGGTTGCCAATATGCCTTTCCCCCTATCTGTTATCAAGCAGAGGTTTGATTGTGGTGTAACATGCTCCCTTAAGAGTTGAAAAAAAACATATTAAGACCTCCTTTGTTTCTCCTTCCACTATTGCGAAGGCTAAAGGGAATATGTTACGTGACCCATCTTGAGCTAGTGTTGTTAGCAATGTCCCTTGATATCTTTCTGTCAAAAATGTCCCATCTACTTGGACAACTGGCTTGCAATAGTTAAACCCTTGGATGCATGGTCCAAAAGACCAAAATACGCGTTCCATAATATAGCAAGAAGGGTCAGGTTGGCCACTTACTTGTACAGGAGATCCAGTGCATTGAATTATTGTGCCGGGATTGCTTTGTTGTACAGCTTCATACCACCTGGGAAGTTCATTGTAAGACTCTTCCCAATCTCCGAACTCCTTAGCAAGCGCTTTTTGCTTACCATTCCAGGCTTTGTCATATGAAACTGAATATCCCAAACGATTTTTAATTTCAGCTACCAAACTTTTGATAGGTATAGAAGGATTTTCCTTTATAGAGTTCATCACAATAGAAGCAATTTGGTTGGAATCAAGGTTGACATGATCTGCAGATTGCATGATTGACAAACAGGTGTGTGATCTGTCAATCTTTCTAATTTCCCAATTCAAACTTTGCTTGCTATAAGCAGCCCGTAAACACCTAGGTGTCATCCCACCACCGATGGTGATAAGAGGGAACTTAATTAGAGTTTCTTGGTTAAACTCTACTTTCCAACAGCTTCCACCGAATGCAAACAATGAGGTTATTGCTCAATATGCGAGAGCGTACATTCTCACATTGATTGGAAGCATTTTAATGCCAGACACGTCTGCAACTAGAGTACATGTCATGTATCTACTTAGGCTAGCTGACTTAAATGTAGTCAGGAATTATAGTTGGGGGTCTGCAGTTTTATTATTTTCTAGTAACTAAATTATTGTATTTTAATTTTTAATCAATTTAAAAATATATTAATGTTTATTTTTATTTTTATTTTTATTTATTATATTTATTGTGAAAAAAAAATTCAAAATGAAGTTGTCATCTCTAAAGACGACTTCACAACGCGCCAAACGAAAACCATTACCCTACCTAACGACTTTGTTTTTAAAAAATAAATAAATAAATAAACCGTTACCATGGAGGACGACTTCAGTCTCAAAATCGTCCTCCCTCCTAACGACATAACCCACTTTCGCAAAAAAAAAAATTAAGGGACCCTTTTTTACAAATTCCAGTAAAAGGGAACCCCAATATACAAAAAAGCCTAGTTTTTAATTTGAGTGAAGGTGAAAGAGGAATAATAAAAGTTAGGGGGTGCATGAAGAGAAAAAGTAATTGCAAGAAGAAATGGCCTTGAAAATGAGAGGAAGACACCAATAACTGTTATTAGGCTGAAAAGACCGACTGTATTTCTTTTTTTTAAAAAGAAAACTGATGGCGGTTTTTCTTCTTTTTAATATGGGCTGTAACTATTCTTCTTTTTTTCTTGTCATGAATTTCCTTTAATCAATTAGACCTCTCACTATAAATAACTCAATGAGTTGTAATAAATATTGAGTAAAGATGATAAACTCAATGAATAAAATACATTTTATTTCTAAAGGTTTTGCTAACCAGTAGCAACGGTTAAGCATAACTACTACATATTAAAATCTAAAAATTCATAATTAATTGTAATATTAAATTAAATTTGATTTAATCATAATTAATATAGTTTTATTTTATTTGAAAGACAACAATACCATTAAATATTGTACAATTATTATAATATTTTATTTTATGTTTATAAATAATAGTTAAAAAATAATAAAATAACTATATTTTAATATTATTAAAAATTAAAATATAATTAAACATAAAAAATTTAAATTAAAAGAAAAACTAACAAAAAATAGTATTAAACATCTAAAAAATTTATAAAAAATAAAATAAAAGTTAGAGTATCGATTTAAGATTTAATTGATTTTTCAAAATGCTTATTTTTATTGTTTAAAAATTTTAAAAGATATTTTTGTTATTATAAAATTAGTTATACGTATTTATATTATTTTAATTAATAAAATTAATTATTTCAGCCAATAATGTAAAGATGATAAAAATCAATATGTATTTATTATTTCTTAACTACTATCCTTAAACTACTGTTAGCATTTTCTTATTTTTAATTATAATAGACCGGATAATAAAAATTAATTCATTTTGGTTTGTTCAAAATGTAACTAAGAAAATCAATCTATCTATTAATATTTTTTTCATTAATGGATATCTAATCCAACTAGGAAAATAATAATTTAAAAAAGTAAGAAAAAAACAATTTCAAAATTATATTTAATATAAAAATTTTGGATTTCTTAAAACGATTTTAAAAATGTAGTTCTGAAGTTTTAGAAAGTTAAATCAAAGAAAGATCTAATTATATGAAACATTTTAAACCAAATTTAAAAATATATTTGATTTTAAAATTAAAAATTAATAAAAATTTAATTATAAAAATTGATTAGATTAATTTTGATGCACGATATATTAATACAAGCCGATGAATTTGGAAAAATAATCAATAGATAATTAATTGTCCATAAAACTGAATGGATAAATTTGATCCTAATACAAATAAATATATCGTTGACGTAAGGTCCACTTATATTTTAACCCTTTATTTTAAGGATTGCTCCAATCTAATGGATCTTAGAGCTGGTCCAAAGGAAAAACCAAACCCTAAGTCTGTCATAACACATTCATTCTACTCACTTTCAGAAACGACCCCTTTCCCTTAGAGCTGCAGTCGTCTCTCTCTACTAGGGTTTGGTACCACCTTGGTCAAGTAAGTTCGAACCAGTTCATTTCTTTTCCACGTAAGTTGTTTCCTCATCACGTGCTTGCATTTTCTGCTACGGTTACTCTGAGTAACTTATGTCCCTACTGTTCCTTTAATTTTTTCCAGCTCCTTAAGTTGTTCCTTGAGCTGGCGTGCCCCACTGGTTAGAGTTGAGGTCCTGTTCGAACCAGTTCATTTCTTTTCCACTTAAGTTGTTTCCTCATCCCGTGATTGCATTTTCTGCTACGGTTACTCTGAGTAACTTATGTCCCTATTGTTCCTTTAATTTTTTCCAGCTCCTTAAGTTGTTCCTTGAGCTTCCGTGCCCCACTGTTTAGAGTCGAGGTCCTGTTCTAGCCATTTCCAAGTAAGGGAAGCTAGAACATTTTTGTCTGATGTGGTAGCGGTTTATTCTATCTTTGAATTCACGATTCTTGATGAGATTTTGTGCTGTTGCGGATGCATGGGATGCCTAGATTTTGTTTGGTATATGTATATGGCTGATGCAGGTGCGAACAGTCGAGAACTGGTAATCTCGCCCTAGCGAGCTTGTCTCGCCTAGGCGAGATCAGTAGAGGCTCGCCCAAACCCCTTTCACGCGAGTTGTCACTCAGGCGACCACACTTTATTTTGAGCGAGAGAATGCCTCGCTCAGGCGAAGGGGGTCTCGCCTAAGCGAGACTGCGCTGAAGGCCACTGTTCCTATTGTCGAGCTCTCGCCTGCGTGAGAATCTCTCTCGCTTGAGCGAGACTTTTCTGCTTGAGCGACGAGCTGGGCGAGAGTGCATCCTGGTTTGATATTCTTCTTATTCTTGGATGTTTGGCATGTATTTGATTGGATTATTATATAATAGCATGAAGTGAATGAATATGCATGAATGATATGGTGAATAGGTTGTAAATGATAGGTGTGGTATGATCTTGGCATGTGATTTTATATGGGATGGTTGGTTATTAACGTGGCATGGTATTGGTATGAGCGGAAATTCTATATTCATGGATTGGGAAGAATGAGTTGGTATGGATTTCACATGTGATATGAATGAGGATTGGTTATAGAGGTTGGCATGAGGTTTCTATGCATGATATATATTACTGGTTGTTTGAATATGATTGGTCTGTGGTCAGTACGTAATTCCATGGGCCTCTAGGTGAGACCTCATGGTGGTGCTTCAGTGGTCGGGACGTAATTTCATGACCCTTGTTAGTGGGAGTTCATGGTAGTGTCCCATCTATATAATTTAGTAAGGATTCAAGGTAAGGTTGCATCCTGACGCTCTAAGGAGTCAGTTAGTCTCACATAGAGCGGACTGACTCTTGTGGTGAGACTAGCAGAAGGCCTGAAATTCATTAAGGGCTAACCTTGTGTATGGGGGATCGAGACATTGTAACACTTAACTCGGGGGTGAGCAGCTCGGGGGTGAGCAGAGAAATCCACCACAAGTGCAAGCATCTTGTGTGTGGGGGATGTAAGATCCGCGGAAATTAATTAATTAAATAAATAATTAATTAATGAATGCGGATAAGTAGTGTATTTATGACATTAAATTTCAATGGGTATGACGTGGAGAAATGCTAGCTTAAGTGGTTGAGAGTACTTTGATTGTGTGAGAGGACTTGGGTTCGAGTCCTATGTTTGTCGTTGTGTGTTATTTAGTTATTATTGTTTTAATAATATGTTGGAGCATGTTTGTATTATATAATACTTGAATTGTGTGAGTTGGTAAGGAACATGAGTTAGCCTAATGGTTAGTATGATTTGGCTTTGGCTTGGTTGAGGGTTCGAATCTTGGTGAATTCAAATTTGCTTTCTTTTTGCGAAATAGTTAATATGGCTTGAATATGAAAGGGTAGAGACAACCCTAGTAGAAAGGGGCAGCCAAGGGGCTGAAAAATAACTAAATGATGGGCCTTGAATAGAAATTAAAATACAATTAAGGCTATTTTCGTTTTTGCACTTACCATCACTATTAAGGCACCTATAAAAGGCCAGAATTTTGTGAAAAGAGGGTTTCTGCAGTTCTGGTTTTGTATCATTTGTGTGTGGAGCGAATTGGAGAGGATTGAGAGAGTTCCTAGGGCAAATTGTGGAAGCACTAAGGGATTTTCGTGTTAGGCAAGAAGAAGAGCTGTAACCTTATACTTTTGCAAGGGGAAATTCCAGGTTAGGGGACTTGAGCCGAATTTCTATGTTTATAGTGTCATTTTGCATGATCTGTGATGAAATTGTGTTCTGAATTTCGTGTTGCACCTGAGGGAATTAAGGGTTTTGGGTTTTGGTACTGTTCTATTGAATGTTGGCCTAAATGCATGAGTATATTGGGGTTATGCATGGTATATACTATAATTATGCAAAGTTGTGTTGTTGGGGGGCCTATTTTTCGTGTTCAGTTATGCTCATAGGTCTAATGTGATTGTTCTGAATGAATGGTATGAAATTGGAGTGTGTTTTGGGTTCGATTACTGATGTTGTGCGCGTAAAACAGTGCCCAAGCCTGTAATTCTCGCTCAAGCGGGCTGGACTCGCCTAGGCGAGAGTTGCAGGGTTTGAGTTTCAGGCTCTGCTCGAGCATCTCGCTCAAGCGGGGTAATTTAGTCTTGGGCGACAGGCCATCTTGCTTAGGCGAGTGTGCCTCGCCCAAGCGAGAACTCGCGTGTGTATTGTGTGTTTTGGTTGCGTATCTCGTGCAGGCAGGATGGAGGGTTTTGAGCGAAGGTGCATCTCGCCCGGGTGAGAGTCTTTCGCCTAAGCGAGAGTTCGAGAGTGGTTCCACTGTTTTGTTGAACTTGTCGCCTGGACGAGGAAGTTTTATCCTAGGTGAGCGAGGGTCTCGCCCAAGCGAGTATGAGCTCACTTAAGCGAGATTACGTGGGCTGCAGAGGTTCTAGAGGCTCGCTCAAGCTAGTGGGTCTAGCTTAAGCGAGATAAGCTGGAGCGGTTGAATAAAGGCTCTTAGTTTAAGCGAGCAAGGGTGAAGATGTACGTTTCAAGGCAGGTGTTTCTGCTGTATTTGTGAGATGAGATGGAACTTGTAAGAGGTGGTCTACATGGCTTTTAGAATATCTCATTGGTGGGCTTGCTGGTGTTCCATGGGTTGTGACCCGGAACGTATCCTTGAGTTGTGGCTCGGGATAAGGGTTAAGCACGTGGCATTTTATAGGTTGTGGCCCGGAATGACTTCCCTTGAGTTGTGGCTCGGGATAGCGGATGAACATGAGGTACCTTTGAGTTGTGGCTCAGGTTGGCGATTGTTGCTGGTGTGAATGTGCTGGTTGTGGCCAGTACGGACGGGTCCAGATGGATTGCCCTCCTCAGTGTTTGCTGACGATTTTGGTAGTCCTGGGACGTTACGGATTATGTTCGTAATTGGGAACTCCACCTGGCGTTACAGTGTGTGATCTGTAGCATGGTTTCCGCACGTGCTCTATTGGTTGTGGCCGATAGGTGTGGCAGCAAGGCGCCTTGAGATACTTAATAGAAGATGTAAACCACTACTAACATGGTTGTGGCCATGTGGAAGAGCTGGAATGAGTCTCCCTGATGTACATTAATATACATGGTTGTGGTCATGTGGAAGGAAGGTAACGAGTCTTCCACGAGGTGCATCTGTATACATGGTAGTGGCCATATGATAGAAATGGAGTAAGTTCAGGGGGAAATGAAAGGATATTGTATATGGTTGTGGTCATGCGGTATAAGGGAAGAATTTTTGTTTAATAAATGTGTTATTTTTTATCATTTATACATGTATATGTGTGTTGGCATATTCTATGTTGCTTTATCTGTTAGCTCACCCTATTTGTTTGTGTTTGGCGATGATCGTGTACGCGGTACACGTGAGCAAGTGATGATGCAGGTGGAGCTTGTGAGGCTTAGCTACGAAAAGGTGATGATTATGGGATATTTTTCTTTGTTTTTCGCAGTTTTGTATTTATGGACTTATTGCTAAATTAATAAAGTTTTAAATTTCCCGTGTTTTGGGAAATGAGGTATTATTAATTGTTATGTAATTACTTCTTTTATTTTATTTTATTAAATTCGTAATATCCTGACGGGATGTTACAGGGGATCGAGACATTATAACACTTAGCTCGGGGGTGAGCCGAATTGGAAGTTCGTTCGATTGATTCAATATCCATAAACCTGGAAAAGAGAGTGGATACTTGGAATGGGCGTATAACAAGAATTCTTGGCATTCCTTGGGGATTCTTCATTAGTGTTGAGCTAACTATAGCGCAAAGTCGTATTTCTTTGGTTAATCAAATTCAAAAAGTTTATCGATCCCAGGAAGTTCACATTCATAATAGACATATAGAAATTATTGTGCGTCAAATAACATCAAAAGTATTGGTTTCAGTATGCGGATGAGTTGAGTCTAAATGTATTGTTTACGAGTCATAACATGATTTGGGTGATTCCGCTGCATAATCTACCTGGACTGAACTTCTTTTATTTGGGCTTTTCCCCTAGGACTATAACCCATGTTGTATGAAATGAGGTTTATACTCCAAGACCACGTCATTATATTTCTGTGTGATACCTCTTTAATTAAATTAAATACGATGTTAAAGTTGACATAAAAATGAAGATCAATGCCACTTATAATGTTATTTTACCTTTTGCTTTGTTGATTGTATTAAAATTCTATCATTATTATCATAACATTTGGAATCTTTGCTTGATAGAAAAACTCAATTAGTTAACTTAGTTTAAAAACGATTTTTTATATAAATTAGCATAATAAGTAATAATAAATACAAAAGAAAGGATAAAATAAGTAAACCATGATAGATTATACCATTTCCAAGATACAATAACATTATCTTTTTAACTTTCTTAAAGCCCAACTATTAGTTAGTTGGATAATGGTATTCATACCCTATTGCAGAGAAATTATGACAAATATATCGTAATTACTCTTTCTTTCAAGAAAGAACAACTTTCCTAAAAAAATTTGAGTAACAAAAATGAAGCCTCCAACTAGCTCATCTTCATCTTTAAATAAGCTTTCAAAAATCCCAGTTCCATTTAGAGGGAAACATAGCCTCAAAAGCATTGTACACACTTTGAATATCAAGTTTATCTGAAAACCAACAACATGATGAGACCCTCTTTACCTAACTATAATATATATAGCTTGCTTCTGACAAGTAACATCCACATGAACATTATGAACACCGATTAGCTAGGAAAAACCAAATGAAAACCACCGTTTTAGTGATAATCATCGAGACATCCATTGAAATTAAGACTAAATTTGTTATCATGCATATCCTGCCATTCCAACTGTTGAGCTCACCCGATTTGCCTTATGAGAAACTGGTGTGGTTGTTGCCTTTGTGAAGTACATGTAGTAGTATACGTTCAGAATCATGGTTGCAACAATGAAAACTGCGCCAGCAACAAAAACACCTTTCCGCAAGGCTTCACAGGAAAAGTTCTGAGCATAAATCATTCCACGGTATTTGGTATGATAGGCATTCTTGGTTGCCCCTGCTATCAAACACGCTTCTGCCACCAGAAAAGTGATCCTGGGAATGCATAAAAAAAGTGATCTCGATGAATGATCTTACATTTCCATGACAATTATGTGGTCTTTATTCAATGAGTCGTATATTGTAAGTTGTTGGGACCAGAAACTTAATATGAGTAACGAGAAAAATGATATTTTTAAGTTGGTTGAATATCAGAAGCATACATTTGAAACATATATCATTCTTACACTTCTTTGATAATGCGAAATAGAAATTGTTGTATAAGAATTTAGAATTCATACCAAGAAGAAAGAAAATATATAATGGACCACGCTCGATTTCCCCCAGGTGTTAAGGGCCTCCCAAAGCACATGCACTTTGTCACTCCCATTAACAGTGATTCACCTGAAAGAAGAAACAGGAAAGCACCCACTCCATAACCAGTCGCAACATCTGAACTGTAGCTGCAATATGTTTCATTTGTTTTTTCAATTTTGAACATGGTTCCCTGACAAGTAAGAGCAAAGAAAAAAAGGGCCAGCCTTGTCAATGCAAATTAACAAGAATATTAAAAGTAAAATAGATACAGTAGTACAACTTATTTAAGGCAAACAATGATTGCAAAAACTTTAACTGAAGGGTGGTAGAGGTAAATGCAGCAACAACTATGTCTAGACTTTCCATTATGCAAGTTGCATTGTAGGGTGATAAATTCACCATGACTCTGAATTACAGTGCTGGATATGCTCTATAAAAGTGTTATTTTATCGTTTAACATGTTATTTCCCATCGAAGGTGCTCTTTTATAACCAGTCAACACCAACCAATAGATCAACAAGTTCCTTTAACAGTCATATATTTTCCTTCCTGTTCACATGGAAGGAGAAGTGGCAAAAAATGGCTTACAAAAGCATGAATGACACAACAAGAACTGCGGCAAGCATTTAAAAGTGAGTTGATTTTCAGGATCAGTTGCACTGATTATGGGGGTTAGGTAGAGGTCCTTCCCAAAATTAAAAAATCAGGTCATTTGAACCAAATACCAAGAAGAACTAGCGACTGACAAACAAAATTCTTCAATGACAAAAAAGGCTCTATGTTTGATAGGGATCTTTAAGATAAGACTATAGACGAAAATAACATGTTCAAGTCAAGGCATTTAGATGTGGCTATCAAGCTGGAAAAAATGCATGATAAGCAATTTTTTCATCAATTATATGCAATCCAATTCAGACTCAGGCTCAAGCTCAGTCACACAAATAAGGTATGCTCCTTTAAGAAACTCTTGAGAACAGACAATATAAAGAGTTTATGTCATATCATTCCCAACACAATTATTTTGGCGTTGTACCACTTGCCAAGGGGCAGAGAAAAAGCAAATGAACCCTTTACATGTTGTGGGTGTAATTGGGAAAAGATAATTCTTATCAGCAGAGTATTTGAATAACAATCGAATAGGACAAGCTGTAGAATTCCCAATCATCTTATTATTGAATACACAGCTATAAGTAAGCTTATATCCAGTATTGTGACATGATGAATAAAGTAACTAGAACATTTGTTCGTATTCTTGTTAAACTGAATTATACTGACAGTAAAATCTTTCCAGAGGTTGTACGAACCAAAAGCTAGTTACTCAAGATTTGGAGCATTATTAATGGTTGAGGAAACAATGCTGAGATTCTCACATCAAAATACATCCAATCATGCATTAGAGAAACACATAAATCTAGTTCTGTTATGATAAGTACCCAAGCACTTAGGAAACCGACGTTAAGAGAGTGAAATTTAAGTCTGACTCAACCTCACAAAATCGACTTAATAGGATAAGGTTTGCACCCACCTATAATTTGGTTATATCTCTAATAAATAAGGAATCTCCAACATACCCTTTCTTGTCAAAGAATAACATCTAGAGTGTGGAACTAAAGGACCCAACAAACTTAACTAGTATAGAATCTTAATGACTCCAATACTATTCTAAAGTATAAGAAAGTATAAGAGAGAAACATTGAGTTGAAAAATGATGAATAAACAATATGCTCCAGTGTGTTCATTGTACAACAATTTATAAAAATGTACTTCCTTTTCCTCTGTCTATCCCACCACTAATTACATATCATACATAACCTTTCGTTTCTCTTCATTGTAAATGTCTTGTTAAAATAAGATGTCTCTACTTGATGCTTTTATTAACACAGTGAACAATGTGTACTGAATTGACCGTACAGAAGGTCCAGCTTCTCTCTCGTTACCAAAGTAATGCAAACTTCACTATGTGTGTATTAAAGCACACCAAAAGATAACAATGCAAATTTTGGTTTTCTCTAAGTTTACAAATTACAATCATTAGCCAAGAAACTTATATTTTTTTTTTATTAAAGAATTCATCCTGAATAGATTGTTAATACGTCCTACTGGCTTGATCATTTTCACTAAATAATTTATTAAATCCCTAAAATTTTAGAATGGGTTTCATTAATGTACACCTTACAGAAATATACATGGATCAAAATCCTCTGCATTTCTTCTATTACAAAAGTTTTAGGAAAATAAATTAATTGTTACCAAATGGTTATATCCCTTCTAATCAAATTCTTAACAATTTTACTATTTCGGTAACACAATAAATAAAACCATTATTTCCCTCTTCTGGTGACTTAATGTTGGAAAACAGGTTCCAGAAGATTTGATTACAGAAAGGCTAATGTTAGTGTTATCTTAAGTTTCAAAATTTTCAGGGTTTTAGAGACATACATACCCACAAGGCCCCTAAACCCTAAACTCAATAAGCCCAAAATAAGCTTCCATCTAAGGACTTACAGAAATAAAATAAAATAAAATAAAATGAGGTAAAATAATTTTCTGGTAATCTAAATGAACTTCCATCTATAAAAGTTACTCTTTCATGTAAGAAAAAAATACATTAATAGAAAAAGATAGTTCTTAACATTTAATTAACAATCATTTAAATTACTCTATTGAAATTTAATATAAAAGTGGAGTACTAAAAATAAAACTTCAATTAAATCAAGAATATTTTAGAGATTTTTCATATATTTTTTTCTTGTATACAATAACGCGTGAGAGAGAGAGTAAGTGTATTAGTTTCATTAACAAGATAAGCGCAATTCATTAAAGCTCAGTTCATTTCATCGTTTTCATATTCTTTATAAGTGGTTATGGAAAAGGGAAGGCAACTACAAAACCCAGACATAAATTTCAACATAGATCTATGTCAAATTGCGAAGATACGACCCAATTATCTTCGCGCGGAAACACTAAACATACGAGGAGGTAGGCTACTAAAAGCGAACAAAAGCAAAAAAAAAAAAAAAAAAAAAAAAAAAAAAAAAAAAAAAACCCTTAACAATGTAAATAAAATTAAAGTGTGTGGATGAGAAAAAAAAAAAGTGGCTTACGACGCTTCGTCTCCTCTCGGCGGCAATGGCGAAGCCAAACGCGACCAAGCTCAACACAACGACCAAAAGGTGGACGAGAGTGGACCCTCTTCCCTCTGCCATCTCTAGCTGCAGCGAAGGTCTTCACTCTCTCTGGGAAAATGGGTTTGTGTGTGTACCTGAGTTGAGAGAGAGTGTGAGTGAGAAGGTGCAGTGAAAAAAGTGTGAACAAAGTGAATGCTTTTGCTGATTCGCGGTCTAATAATGTAAAGCGATTGTTTCTTCAATAAAGTTCCTGGAGAGAGATGGAGAATGTTGGACTCACGCGCCAGTACAGAGATTGTATCATACGTCCCTTTTAGAGGGTAGAGAAGAATGATTGAAGTGGGTGTCACTTTATGAGATAGCCAAGGAATGTCGGTTTTAACCACGCGCCTGGTCGCGGTGGTATTATCATTTTCAAGGCAACAGTAATTTCAGTTTTGCAAATTTTTATTTATTGCTGTTTTCTGATTTCTGTACTGGACTTCCCCGTCTCAGTTAGAAACAATGTGCAGTTTTATTGTAAGTACAGTATAATTACTAATTTGGTAGTTTTGGTTAAGTTCCGTTCAATTTAATATTTTAATTATTAAAAAAATATTTAATTTGGTTTGTAAAATTTTTAATTTTTTTTAATTTTTTTTTTTATTTTTAATTTTTTTTTTTGTAAAAATTTATAAACTGTCATGTGTCAGTTTACCGTCATATCACGTGACAGTTTATAATCATGACACATGACAATGGTAATAGTTGTTTTTAATTTAGTACCTCAATTCTTTAAAACAAGGGTTAAGTATGTTTTTAATCTCTGAACTTTGGTCAAAAATCGAAACTTTGATAAATTATGGTCCTTAAACTTTAAAAATAAATGAATATAGTCTTTTTAACTCAATTACTTTTTTTCAACATGTCGAATGCGTTTCATGTTAATATTGGAGTTGTTTATGCCGTTTGACACATTCTCGACTATATATTTACTGAGAAATGCATTCAAAATCTAAAAAGAAGTTAACAAAATTGAGTTAAAAGGACTATATTCATTCATTTTTTAAAGTTTAGGACCAAAATTTATCAAAGTTTCGGCTAGGAACGAATTTCAATTTTGGGTCAAAGTTCAGGGACTAAAAACATACTTAACCCTTAAAACAATCCAATTTTGTCTTCTCCAATTTGAGACCAAATTAGTAAATAAACTTAGTTACAACTTATATATAAATGTTACAATAACTTTTTTTAATATATACATCAAATTATTTCACCTAAATACTTACATTATTTTATTTTTTACATTTTTTACCTTTGTAATTTTTTACACTTGAAATTTTTTACACTTGTAAAAAATAAAATAATTTAAATATTTAGATGTAGTGATTTGATGTATAAATTCAAAACAATTATTTTAACATGTATATATAAGTTATAATTAAACTTAGTTACTAATTTGGTCTCAAATTGGTAAGAATAAAATTGGATCGTTTTTAAAGAATTGGGGTACTAAACTGAACAAGAGGACTAAATTGAAAACAATTATTATCACTGTCATGTGTCATGATTGTAAGTTGTCACGTGGCACAATGATAAACTAACATGTGGCAGTTTTTAAATTTTTTGAAAAAAGAAATTAAAAATTTTAAAAAATTAAAAATTCAACGGCTTGATACGTGTCCTGTACGGACACAGTGATAACTTCAACTTAACGGAGATGACCAAATTGAATCCTTTTAAATAATTGGGGTACTAAATTGAACAAACCAAAAGTATGGGACCAAATTGAACTTAACCAAAAAATTGGAGTATCAAATCAGTAATTATACTTTCAATTTTTAGGCTCGATTTGGTTACGAAGATGGATTCGAGGGATTCGAGGGTTTAGATAGCAAAATGAGCTTCTTTGTTTTAAATGTACCAGTATCATAATCCCATCTTCATCCCTATAATAAAAATTCATCATCATTTCCATCTCAAATCCATCATGTATACAACTTTTGATTTATTCTCATTCCTACTGGGTAATGGATATATTCTTATACCCATACACATACCCATTCTTTTACTGTTCCAAATATCAATTAAATAACTTTTATAAAAAAATTTAAAAATCACACCAAAGGAATCATGATACTATCAAATATTCGATATTAAAATAACATATTCTTTTTCTTTTCATGATGTCAAATATTAAGAAAAATATTATAGTAGTATAAATCTCAAATTAAAGTATCAAATAACAGCTAGAGAAAATTTAAAAAACTTAACAATTACACATTACTAAAATTTTATAATAACCAAAATATTTATTAATTTTACAAATGATCAGTGGTTTCATTTGTATTCGATCCACCTACACATAGAAAAAAAATGAAAAATTAGATATGATATAATAATTGAAATTGAAAATTTTAATTACTAGAATATAATGTATCTTCTTCATCAGATTCATTTTCACTCATGAGACCAGTACTGTCAAAGTACTGATACAATGCATGGCGATGAAGATCGTCCCGCCAGGCGATACTTGCAAGAGTAGTGGTTGTAGAGGCGCTTAGTGCCTAGCAACGAATGTGTACCGCCAAGCGGTCTGGAACTGTGTTTCGCCTAGCGACTCTGGAGCACCACCAGGCGATAATAAAGTGCATAGTGGCTGTTTGTTTTTTATGTGCGTGGTCTACAAGGCTTTGGTGATACCTTAAAGATCGACTTACTGGTATGTTTCTTGAGTTGTGGCTCAGAACGTATCCTTTGAGTTGTGGCTTAGGATAGAGGGTAAAACACGTGGTATTCCTTGAGTTGTGGCTCGGAATGACATCTCTTGAGTTGTGGCTCGGGATGGCAGATGAACTCGAAGAATCCTTGAGTTGTGGCTCGGATTGGCGAGTGTTGTTGATTGAGTGTGCGAGTTGTGGCTCGTACAGATAGGTCCAAAAGATTGCCCTCCTTGGTATCTAGCAAACGAGTTTGGTAGTCTTGGGACGTTATGAACTATGTTTCATACTGGGAACTCCACCTGGCGTTACATAGTGTGGTCTGTAGCAGGTTCCCGCACGTGTTCTACAAGTTGTGGCTTATAGGTGTGGCAGCAAAGCTTATTGAGGTATTCACCCAAAAATGTAGAGCATGGAGAACATGGTAGTGACCATGTGGCTTGAGGTCAAAGGAGAGAGTTCCTTTTATGTGTGTGCTTATATATTTTAATTGTATATATGTTTTATACTATTAGCTCACCCTATCCACTTATTTAAATAGGTGTTTCTCAATTTCATTTGATCAAATAATTTTTAGGTCACACATTTGATTATCTTTACTCCTTTAGAAATCATATTTAAATTATTTGTCCTTTTTATTTATTTTGTTGTTCATTTATCTTTACATTTGAATAATTATTTCAATTCAAAAAAATAGTTACTAAAATTAGTAAAATAAAAAAATTGAAAAATATTTTTGTATTATAAATAATTATTTAAATTTAAAATATAATAATTAAGAGGATATAAAATTGAAAAAATAAAAAAGGACACCAAAGATGTTTATCTCTTTAGGTTAAAATACTTCATTGGTTCACGTTTTTGTTCAAAAATCTCAATTAGGTCCTAAGATTTTTTTTAGTCTCAATTATGTCCATATTTTTTAAAATGCATAACAATTAGGTTCATTCCGTTAGTATGGTGGTAACAGTGTTAAGGATGTGCCACGTGTCAGCTCCTCATTTTTTTGATTTTTTTTTTTGAAATTTATTCATGCCATGTGTCACGTCAATATTGTGCTACGTGTCAAGTCGGTAAGGTGACACGTGTCAAGTCATTGTCTGAATCTCAATTTGGTTCATATATTTGTTATTTTGATTATATTTCAGTTCATTTTTTTTAAATATTTATTTTAACTTATTTAAATATATTTAAAATTTTAAAATAAATGGACTGAAATGTAATCAAAATAATAAATATATGGACCAAATTGAGATTCAAACAATGACTTGACACGTGCACCTGTAACATCCCTGACTATCCCTCCTCGGGCCCCAGAGGCTGTCAGGTTACTACAGCCCAATGATGGGTTGGGGTGCATTGGGCTGTAGTAACCTGACAGCCTCTGGGGCCCGAGGAGGGGTAGCCAGGGATGTTACATCACCTAACTTGACATGTGACATGAATAATTTAAAAAAAATTCAAAAAAATTCAAAAAAGATGAGGAGCTAACACGTGGCACATCCTTAACACTGTTACCACCATACTAACGGAATGGACCTAATTGTTACACATTTTCAAAAATATGAACCTAATTGAGACTAAAAAAAAAATTAGGACCTAATTGAGATTTTTGAACAAAAACGTGGACCAATGGAGTATTTTAACCATCTCTGTATATATGTAGTTATATTATTATTATTATTATTATCATCATCATCACTACGCGATATTATTATAATAATATATTATTGTTATTATTATAGTTAAACATACATTTTACTTTCATTTACTACGGGATTATATCTCAATTACTTGCACTTTTTATTTGTTTTGTTGTTCATTTTATCTCTATATATGTGAAATTATTTGAATTAAAAAAATAGTTACTAAAAAAAGTAAAATGATAAAACTGACAAATAATTTTTTATTATGAATAATTATTTAAATTTAAAAAATAATAATTAGGAGGATAAAATTGTAAAAACAAAAAAAGACACAAAAATTGTCTATCTCTTTATATATTTAGTTGTTCTATTATAATAATAATAATAATTATTATTATTATTATTATTACTACTAGTGTAAACACAAGCGCTTGTGTGTATGCATTTTTTAAATATGCGTGATATTATATTAGTAGGTGATAATATTGTAATGTTATTAAGTTAATATATAAAATAAAATTATATTTATTAAAAATAAAGTGAAATATATCAGAACAGATGAAAGAATAACCATTGATAAATAAAGAAGAAGAGAAGAAGCAGAGATAGACGATTTTATAAAAAGCTTGTAATAGTAACGGGCAATTTTTAAAAATTTAATAAATTATTATATTTAAAGGGTAAATTTGATATTTTGAAATGTGGACACAAAAGAGGGAATCCTCTTTATATATTGTTATAGATTACTAGCGAAAACATAGGCGTTACCGTGCTTGTGTGTTCGCATTTTTTAATTTTCATAGAAATTTGAGTTAAAATCAATAAAGAATACATAATTGTTAAAATTAAAAAAATAAAATATGTATAGAAAAGAAATTTTTAAATTAATTGTTAAAGAGAAAAAAAAAAGAATAACGATTAAATTAATAATTGAGAGTAAAACTGAAATAACAATGGGATATTATAGCTTATGTATTGGTATAGATTATTATTATTATTGTTATAATAATAATAATTATTATTATTAGTATTAGCACTATGGGATATTATAATGGTATTATTATTATTATTATTATTATTATTATTATTATTATTATAGTTAGACACACATTTTAATTTTATTAACTACTAGATCATATTTGAATTACTTATCTTTTTTATTTGTTTGGCTACTGATATATATTTTTATATATAATTATAAATTATCATTATTATCGTTAACATTAGTATTAATATTAACATTGACATTAGTATTTGTAGTATAAACATTATTATTATCATTAGTTTGTTATGATTGGTATCATTATTAATTTTATTATTATTATTATTATTACTATTTATAGTTGGTGTTATTAGTATAAGTGCTTTTATAATTATAAAAAATCTTTATTATACTAAATATTTTTGTTAAATAGATTTTTAATCTTTTTAAAAATTTTACAATTTACAATTTATATTAATATTATTATTAATATGTTTAATGGTTAAATCAATATAATAACAATTATATTATTATTTTAAAAAGATTTGAAATGAAAATAAAAAATAAAAACATCGTGCGTACATGCATGAATCATAGACTATTATAATTATTTCGTAAAATCAATTGACTATACTATATTATATCAATTTTATTTATTATATTTAAAACTGAATTTACGACTTTATTACTTTAATAATAACATTTACATCAATATAACCCAATTTTCATGATATTTATTATTTTATTTTTATATTATTATTATTATTATTATCATTTATGACTATAATTATTAATATTATTATCAGCTCTAACTATAATTTTAATTATTATTATTAGTATTATTATTAACTATAATTATTTTACAAACAATAATTATTATGATCATTATTATTACCAACTATAATTATTATTACCAACTATAATTATTATTATATTACTACTATTGTTATTATTATTAATAAGAACTATAATTATTATAATATTTATTATTATTTTTTTTATTATTATTATGGTTAGATATACATTTTACTTATTATGTAGGAATCATGTTTCAATTACTTCTCATTTTTATTTGTTTTGTTGTTCATTTATCCTTACATTTGAACAATTATTTCAATTCAAAAAAATAGTTACTAAAATTAGTAAAATAATAAAAATTAAAAAATTATTTAAATTTAAAATATAATAATTAAGGGGATAAAATTAAAAAAACAAAAAAGGACATCAAAGATATTTATTTCTTTATAAATGAAGTTGGATTATTATTATTTTTTTATTTGTACGAGATATTATTTTAGTGTTATTATTATTATTAACTATTATTGTTATTATTATTATTATTATTATAGTTAGACACACATTTTACATTTATTTACTATGGAATCATATCTCAATTACTTGCATTTTTTATTTGTTATTTGTTCATTGTATCTCTTTATGTGTGTGATTATTTAAATTAAAAATATAGTTACTAATATTAGTAAAATGATAAAAGTAACAACTATTTTTTTATTATGAATAATTATTTAAATTTAAAAAATAATAATTAAGAAAATAAAATTGTAAAAACAAAAGAGACATAAAAAATGTATATCTCTTTATATATGTAGTTGTTGTATTATTATTATTTTTATCACTAGGAGATATTATTATAATGGTATTATTATTATTATTATTATTATTATTATTATTATTATTATTATTATAGTTAGACACAAATTTTAATTTAATCTACTATGGAATCATATTTGAATTATTTGTCATTTTTATATGTTTTGTTGTTGATGTATATCTTTATATATAATTATAGATTATTATCTTAATATTAGCCTTAGTATTAGTATTGACATTACAGTAAACATTCGCTTAAGTCCGCACTCATTTAAGTTCGCATCCCACATAAATCGCATTTGGAAAGGGAAAATTCTCGGATCATCGACTTTGTGACTTTATTTTCAGGAAAGATTACATAAAGTCATGTGACAATTATTTTCAATTTGTTCACATGTGGTTGTGGATTGACCATTGTGTAAGATGCGACGAAGGGTGAAGAACACACCCTTAGCTTAAATCAATTAATCCGATGATAACTAAGGAGAATCTTTTAATTCATTCATATGAATAACATAAAATAACAAATTCG
>Ga0214544_1002809_pt1 | contig 36401 bp, 24 predicted proteins | sample CNSS3metaG_FD_160074 | JGI IMG/M metagenome (GOLD analysis project Ga0214544, IMG submission 160074) | Root nodule microbial communities from cowpea collected in UCLA plant growth center, Los Angeles, California, USA - CNSS3 | ecosystem: Host-associated > Plants > Roots > Nodule | place: USA...
AAATGAGAGACAAAAGAGCTAACTATGGTGTGTGCAAGGCTAATTTCGTTCTAGCACAAAAGGAGACAAAGAATGTGTCTCATATGTCTCCAAAAAGTGGCCAAAGTGTGCTAAAAACAAAAGAGACAAAAGGTACATAGGTACACTTGCTTCATGCCTTTTACTTTATGCTTTATGCCTTTGCTTTACAAAGCAAATAAACATAGATTAGCATATTGGCTTAAGTCAAGTCAACTATAGTCAACAAGTCAAACCTAGTCAAAGGTCAACAAGTCAACTAAAGTTGATTCAACTAAGTCAACTTAGGGAATCAAAAATAGCAAACACAAATGAAAGGGATGAAGGATTAGTGAACTTCCTTTCTAAACATGCTTAGTCTTCTTAAGCATTTGCCTCCATCCTTGGTTGGGGTCAATCCTTCATCACATACCCTCCATGATCCATCCTTTTTCTTGACCAAAATGATTGGAGAAGAAAAGGGACTCTTGTTGGGTTGTATTATGCCTTCCTCAAGCATTCCTTACACCAATTTTTCAATCTCTGCTTTCTGACTATATGGATACCTGTAGGGCTTAACTTTGGCAGGTTGAGATCTTTCAATTAAAGGAATTGAGTGATCTTGAAATCTGGTTGGTGGTAAGGTTGTAAGTGTCGCAAAAATTGAGCTATAAGTATGTAAAAATAGTGCCAATTCTGGTTCGATATCAGTAGGTAAATCACTTAATGGAAATTGATAAGAGCTAACTTCAACAAGCTACAAACTGAAAACCTCAGCAATAGAATTTGTGTTAACCATTCTTCTGATATGATGTAGATGTGCCTGAGTAGGTGAGCAATCCATTTCCCCTTGTAGAGTTATAAATGTCCCCTATACAAACTTTAATTGCAGGGAATCATAATCAGCAATGTGAGACCCTATGGTTTTTAACCAATTAGCCCACAAAATCAAATCAACTCCTAAAATAGGTAGCAAAAAGACAGACAGTTCAAATTTAGCCCCTTGAGCTTGAATATTGAGTTCTTTAATCATTCCTTCAATAGTCATGTAATTTCCAATTCCCACCATCACTTTGAACAGTGGTGCTGGTTCGATGGCCACCTTAAGGAACTTTGCAATCCTTGGTTGTAAGAAATTTTCTAAGCTGCCTCCATTCACTAATATCGTGACTGGCTAAGTATTAATATAGGTAGTAAAATGAATGATGCTAACTCTTAAACCTTCTTTCATCGCATTTAAGGACAGGTGATGATTATCTACTAAACCTTCCCCGCTATTTGTTTGAGTAACAGAGTTTGTCGTTTCAATAGCATTATCTGATTCAGAATCCTCTTCTTCATTTTGCAGCATCAATAATTTATAGGGACATTTGTGATTGAATGTAAATTTCTCATAATAGAAATAACATAAGCCTTTTTCTCTCCTCAATTGTATTTCAGCAGGTGTAATTTTTTTACATTGGAATTTCTGATTGGTGGAGTGGAAGGTGTGGGTAACAGAGAGGGTGAGGATTGCTTAGGTGTAGTTTTTGCTGGATTAAGGTTGGTACTGGCAGATGACTAAGGAGTATATCTCTGATTGTAATTGGTAAAACGTTGTTGAACCATAGGAGTATACTTTTCTTCATATAATTTCGCCAAAGCAAGTGCTCGCAGGAGATTAGTAGGACATTGAGCCACCACATCCCTTCTGATCACGGTTTAGGCCACTTAAAAAACAATTTAACACAGCGGCATCACTAAGATCATCGGATTTGTTAGCTAGGGCCATGAATTTCAAGTAATATTCTGAAATAGTACCTGTTTGATGTAGTTTAAACAGTTCTACAACGGGAGAATCAAAAGGAGATGGTCTAAAATGGCCTTCCATGGGAGAATCAACTGACAGCTGCAACATTTGAAATCACAGAATCACCTCTTTCTCAAAATGAATGGAAGCGATATCGACTCTCTCTATTTCTGGAGTACGTTGACAATTGAAAAACTTTTCTACCTTAAAGATCCATTCTAACACAGGAGTCATGCCATCAAAATGAGGGAATCCCAATGAGATATTTCGCACTGGCCTCACAGAACCACACTGGGTCACCACCAATGGTGAAACCCTAGAGTTCGAAGCATCAACGTGCTTTGTCGTGCCTTGATTCAACAAATCTAACAATTTCTGCATCTGATCCATTCGATCATTGTTTGTTGTTTGGAATTGGATGATCAATTCGCGTTTATCTTTATCACAAGTAGGTTGTTTCTCGATCCAATTCAATATTGAAGCGAGTTAGGCTTGCATTTCTTTCATACGAGTGTTCTCAACCTATGATGTCAATGAAAGCACCAATGAAACAATGGAATTATGGGAAATAGAAATGAGTTGTGATTACAACAAAGTTTGAAAATAAATTTCACTGAAAACAATAAAGACGTGGCAATTCCAACAGGTTCTCGATGGTAAACCTGAAGAGAAGGAAAAATAGTGTAAGGAAACAAAATATTATAAAGAGTAGTGGAAAGAATGTTATGCAGGTCAGAGAAAAGGTGCATACCAGAAACATATCTCTCTCCTTACATGGTCTCATGCTTTTCCTCGTCTCCTTCTGTTGCAGATCCTATGCCACGTGTCCATTCCTTTCAACTGAATTTCCAGCTCCCTCTATGTTCTCCATTCTGCTCGTTACAATAACACTACAAACAAGAGAATAAGTTTAAAATGAAAGAGGAAAATAATGCATGTAGCTCTTGGAAGACAAAATGCAATATGAGAAGTTGCGCAAGCTTTTTAATGACGGTTGACCGTCATTGTTTCTCCATTGTGCCACATTAATGACGGTTGTGTAAAACAAACGTCGTCGCTTCTCTACTGCGCCACTTTTAACAACAGTTGTAAACGAATTGATGTTAAAAAATTTGCTATATTTATAAAAATGTCACAACCTTTCATTTAGCGACATTTATTTTTTGGTCGTCATTTGGCATCGTGGAAACCCCTTTTTGCACCTTGATTCATTATTCCTTATATTAAGGATTAAAAGTTTGGATTCCTTCAAATTTTATTTTGTACATGATAACATTCAATGTGAGTATAAAAATAGTTATATATTTGGTTAACATATTAGAAATGTTAAATGATAGCAACCATTATAAGGATATATGATAATTATTTTAATATTTAGTCATATTTGTTAGGTTTAAATACTGATTTGGTCTTAATTTTTGTTCAATTTTTTTCAATTTGGTATTAATATATTTTTCATAATTTCGTCCTAATATTTGTAATTTTGTTCAATTAGGCCATTTTTTCTAATGTCATTTAAATAATTAACGGAAGATGAATAGTGATTGTCATTTATCATCTCGTCATTTTTTTTATAATTTTTTTATTAAATTTTTTAAAATTATTTTTAAATATTTTTAAATATTTTTCAATTTTTTAATTTTAGAAGAAAACAAATGTCCACATGTTAAGTCAGTATCGTGTCACGTGTCAAGGTCAGTCTCACGATTTAGTGCTAGTGTCACGTGTCAAGGTCAATATTTTATATTCAATTTGGTCGTGATACTTATTAATTTTGTTCAATCTAATCCATTTCCTTTTCAAATTAAGTAGGATTGTCCATCTTCAAATTGAAACTAAATTTAACTTTTATATATATGTTGCACTGATATTTTTATTAAAATTCAATTTTTTATTAAATATTTTTTGTTTAAGGTTATAGTTAGCTTAAAATTATAATGAAAATTTTAAAAGTGGGAGATAACACTATTGGTTTAAAATTTTAAGAGGTTAAAATTCACATAAAGTATTAGAAATCAGATAAAAATGTCATACAACATTATATTAATCGATTATATTACTTTATTTGATTTTGAACCTCTTAAATATTTAACCAATGGTGTTGTTTTCCACTTCAAAAAATTTCATTTTAATTTTAAACCAATTCTAATCCTAAACAAAAAATATTTAATAAAAACATGAATTTTAATAAAAAAATTAGTATAACATTTATATAAAAATTAAAGGTTGTCTTGATTTGGACAGGGAGAAAATTGTTCAATTTTACAATAAATTAGGACTAAATTGACAAAAATAACTAATATCAGGACGAAATTGAATATAAAAAATTGACCCTGACACATGGCATTATATTGGCCTAAGACATTGACATTTTTTTAAATACAAAAAAAATAAAAAATAAAATAAAATAAACAAAAACAATGAAATGACACATGGTAGTCACAGTTCACTACCCATTAATTGTTTAAATAGTGTTAAAAAAATGACCAAATAGAACAAAATTGACGAATATTATGATCAAATTGAACAAAAAAATACTATGACCAAATTGAAAAAAACTAAATGAAAATTAGGATTAAATCAGTATTTAAGCCTATTTATTTTTATCAAAACTTGAACTTATGAATAATCTTGTGCCTTTAGAGTATTGTTGTACTTAAAATTTTTATCTTTGCTCTCTATTTGAGTGAATCTCATTGTAATACCCCATTACCTTAGTTAGAATCCTAGTTCTAGTCAAGAATGTCTGATTATTCATTCTCTCTAAGAGAGTTATCTATGTATGCACTTTACCTTTTTTTATTTTTGTACCAAAAAGTAATAGTTCTAACATTTGTATGTTTGGTCTCAAATGAGATTAAGAATTGATAATTAGGAATCACTAACACAAAAAGAAAACTTTTTATGTTTGTTATTTTAGACCTTTTAAATCTATTGTACGTCAAATGTAATTGGAGGACACATAAATTTACTTTTGTTGGCTTAATAACATACATATATTTACGTTCGTTGACGTAAATTTATATATGTTGCAACGACAACAAATGTAAATTTTTTATCTTTTTTTTCACAAATATGCACTAAATTTCTTCTTCTCCTCTTCCTTCCTCTCCTTCTCTTTCTTATTCTCCTCTTTTTCTTCTTAACATTCTTTTTGTTCTACTTGTTGTTTTTCTCTTTCTCCTCTGCCTTCATCTTCGTCTTTTTATTCGTTGTCTTCTTCCCTTCCTCCGTCTTCTTCTTCTTCTTCTTCTCTTTCTTCATCTAATAAATATAAAATTATATAAACATAAAACATCTAATAAATCTAAAATTGATCAAACATCTAATACAAACCAAAAATCATAAATTTAACATCCAAGACAAATATAGAAGACATGCATACATAACAATGATTGAGTTCTCCTATAACTAGTCATGTGTGCCAAGACTATAGTGAAAAGGATGAGAAACTAACCTCAATGCAAAAAAAAAATCAGAAATATGAGGGAGCTTCACGTAAGACGAAAAGTGAGGAGAAATATGTGTTGTAGGTTTTTTTTATATACATTTACATCTTACCTATAGAAGGCCTTCATCACTTTGAAAATCAAAATTTCCTAAATTGTCTTTTGTATTTAAAATAAAACATGGAATACCAAAAGGATGAAAGAATGAAATGTTGGGATTCATGTCCTTCCACAATTCATGGGGAGTCTTTCTAAGAAATGGTCTTGTGTAAACACTTAGGTGTGGAATTAGTATTTAACATGGTTCCTGTCATTTCTTGCAAAACTCTATTTTTCTTGGAGTGGAAATATTATGTTTAATTTCAAGATTTTCAAAAATTTCACAAACATTTTCATTTTGAATTTCCCCACCAAGATCGCTTCTAACAAAAACAATTGCCAGACTCTTTTCATTTTAAATATTTTTATAAATTTACTAAAGGTTTTGTAAGACTCGACCTTGTGTCACTAAATTTCATTCATGTCCATCTAGTGATGTCATCAACAATGACCAAACCATACATTTTGCCACTAAGAGACTCAATTCTGGTTAGACCAAATACATCAATGTGAATTAGCTCAAGAGGTCTTCAAGTTCAAATGTCATTTTTGAAACTAAAATAATACTTGAATTCCTTGCCCTTAACACATGACTCACAAAGAAGATTATATGTGAATGATAAATTTGGCAAGCCTCTCACGAGACTATGTTTATTTAGCTTTGAAAGCAGTCTCAAACTTACATGGTCACACTTCATGTGCCATAGCCATTGGTCTTCTTTTATTGTCATTAGGCAAGATACCTTTAGAGTTATCAATCCATCCACCCACCCACTAGTGTAGATAAAGGGGCTTTGGCACCGGTTATTTTGGTAATTCTACTTCGATTATTTAACCAAAGCATATTCAGGCGAGCTAAAAAAGGTAGGACTTTAGGCTTCGGTTATTCATTACTTTATGCTTTGGTTCTTTCTTAAACCGAAGCCTATTCCTTTTTTTAAAAAAAAAACATATAGTTTCAATTTCCTCCCATCATCACCTTCCTACCATTTCCCACCCTAGAACCACTATAGAACAACCCCACTCCCACCAACAAACAAAGCCACCATCACCCTTCCTACCCCAATATTGAATAAAAGGCATTAAAAAAATACTTGCACTAAGAAGAAAGGGTTATGAAACAAAGAAGCAAAAACGCAAGATGATAGAACAAACCTATGGCCGCTTTCAAAATGGGAAGGAAAGGGAGGCTCACAATGGTGACACAATGGCACAGTTCGCGTTGGCGACGAGGAAAGGAAGGGAGGAGAGTGGAAGGGTAGCAGAGAAAGCGGTGACATGGTTCATGTTTGGCAACGAGGAAGGAAAAGAGTGGATCTTGCACTGGAAGAGTGATGCAGCGGTGCAAATGGAAAAAATTAGGTAGGGATGTAAAATTTGTGAAATTTTACACCCTAGTAGACAAATTGGCCTCAATTATTTAAAGAACCGAAGCATATACCAGTATAAACCGAAGCATATAGTTGTGCAAAAGGTTTCAAAAATACCATTGTGTTTTGAAAGACTTTGTTGTTCCTGAAGTTGAAGCATATTAGGCAATTTCAAAAGCTTTTTTTGCAATAATGATCCATATCAATCTTACACGAGTTACCTTGTCTCTTTTGCGGTGAACATGTATGTTCCATCAAATTTATTTATTATGCATTTCCCTATTGAAGACTACATCACAACCTTTGTCACATAATTGGCTTATACTCAATAACTTGTGATTTAATCCATGAACTAACAAAATATTAGTATAAATAAAGAAGGATTGAGACATATATGACTAGGACCAGCACATACTATTCTCATGTGTTGGTCTCCTCCAAATACTACCTTTCCTCCTTTCTTCAATTCAAGGTCTAAGAATATAGACCTCTCGCCCGTCATGTGATACAAGCACCCACTGTCCAAGTCCCATGACAAGGGTCTAATTTGTGGAATTAAATATGTCTACAATAGGAATTATTTGTGTTTTAGGTACCCATACTTCTCTAGGTCTTTGAAGGTTAATTTTCCTATAGAAAGATCTTCCTTTTTAAAAGGCAGTTGTGTATTGGGTCTAAGATTCATGTTTATTTTTATATCTTATCTCTATTTTATCACGTGACTTTCTTGAGATTTTGATAAACATATCTAATAATTTTCATTATGGTTGGTTTGTTCTAGAAGCCTATGCATAACAACATTTTCAACTTCTTTCTTTTCTATTTCACTATTTTCTACAACTATGGACTTTTTATCAAGACTCTCCCTGATAAGAAGTAATTCCTTTCTAAGTTTATTATTTTCTATAGTTTTTTCTTCTAGTTTCTGTTCTAGTTCTAATTTTATCTTATTTAGAGTATTGTTCTCCTTTTTCAGTTCATTACACGTCTCATGAGACGGTGTCATTTTGCTTTCTAATTCTCTGCACTTTTCTTCAAAATTTCTTTCTAATGATGTGGATATCTCTATTACTATACCATTATTAGAAACAACTCCATAGTAAGCTTACCTAATAGAATCAAGACCAGAAATGTCTACCTTTTTTTCATCAAAGTCTAATGAGTTTCTGTTGGTGTTTGCCATCAAGTCTATATGGGCTTATTTAGTGTCTAAGTAAGCAATTCCCAAATCATCCCATGTTTTCATGAGGTTTTTGTTCTTTTTTCTTCCCTTACTCATTAGTTATTTCAAGACATTCTAACTTATAGTGTCTAGGCTTCTTACATTAGAAATAGACAACTTTCTATTTAGGCTTTAATCCTTTAAATGATCCACTTTTCTTACCTTTATGTTTTATTTTTAGAGCAAGATTTGTACCTTTGGCTTTTTTTTCTCATTTCCTTATAGTGTGCAAGATTCTATCATTGATATCATAATTGCAATATACAGCACCAAGAGATATTAAACTATTAAGCAAAGTTTATAATCCTGCAATCATGGATTGAATTGATTCATTTTCCTCCATTGAAGAAACTTCATATTGATATCTCAATAAGGTTAATTTATTTCTTCTTACCTCTTTTGAATCATCATAAGCCAAAGCTAATGTATCACACATTTCTTTGACTGAGGACATAACTTGTACTTTTGAAAATTCTTCTTCTAATAATGCACAAAGTAAGTTGTGTTTTAACTTTGTGTTTAACTAAATCACATACCTTTGATCATCATCTAATTTACCTCTTGGTAGCACCTCCTCTTATTGCTCAACAATGAAGGGATTCATTTCTCAATAATATTTAGTAGATCCATTTTTTTGCTTCAAGATAAGCCAACATTTCGAGTTTCCACTGGTCATATTTTTCACACTTGAATAGAGAAAGGTGATTCGTTGGTTGGTTGTTTCCTTTCTTAGATTAAGTATGATTAGTCTCCTCTTCCCATTAAGGAATTCCCCTAAAGGCTAACATTGACACCACTTCTTGGTGTAATGTGGCTCTAGAAGGCGAGGACAAATAGAGTCTATAGACAAATTCAAACAATTTTTATGCAAACAAATAATAAAAATAAAAGCGTGGTGAAGGAAAAACAAACAGAGGATTTATATGGGTCACCACACCACTAAGGCTACGTTCATTCTCTTAGGCAATCTGCTTAATATATTTTACTAACCAAATTCCTTGATTATAATGAGTATCACCTTTTCCAGGTTACAACGAGTATTAACCTCTCCAAGTTATGCCAAGTACAAACCTCTCTAAGTATCACCTTCTTAATCTCCCTCTAATATTAAGAACTCACAAATGAAAATAACAAGAAACACTTTCACAATAAGAGAATACAATTCAACTCATACAAGACACAATTTTACTTTATGAAGAATATGACAAAGGTTATGTTGTCTAAACATTCCTCACAATTCACTAGAGATATGATTTTTCATAATTTCATCAGTTTGGTATCTCATGTGTTATTTTGTCTACTAGTTCAACTTTGCATCCTTTATATAGATGTTGAATTTCTAGTCGTTGAGATTTTAAATTGCATAGCTTCATCAAAAACTTCTTGATTTCTTTGTAGAAGGAATGCATAAATAATTTCTTCAATTTGATTCTTTAATGTAACTTGTCAACGTCATTCTTCGAGTCTTCAATTGCCTCTTGATGATGCTTTTTGTAACATCTTCTTTTCTTTCTTGAGTGAGCATGAACTTGATTTTAATTTTTCTTTCTTTCTTTTATGTTCACATTTATCCTTTTAAGAAAACTTTGTGCAACATAATTTTGCAATTTTATCGTTAAAGAAATGATATTTTCTAATTACTATCAATCAACAATTTGATCTTCAGTCAAATAGATTGTTTCCATATATATGACCTAACTAATCGTTTGATTTAAAAAAAAAAATATTCTTTCAAAGTATAAATATCGAAAGATAGTTCTTAATGTTGAGCCTTATTTAGTTATAACTTGATTTCAATAATCAAATAGAAATTTTAATTCAAATAATCAATCAATGATTAGAAGAAAATAAATTAGCCAAATAACACAACTCTTCTAGACTCATCTAATGCCTTGTTGTGGTTGTGTTTACTCATTTGATCAATACATTCATCTTTTGAATTCATTTGAGTCACCATTGTTTAAGTCGTTTGGTGGCTTGGTCATCTAATGTCTCAGTTGTCTAGTGACCTTAGTCAGACTTGTCTAGTCAACTATGACCATGGTCTTTGCTTCATCTTATACCTAAACTCGTCTAATGTCAAGACTCATCTAATGTCAATACTCGTCTACTATATATGTTAAACTTCAAGCTTATATAAACATTTATAAAACTTACATCACAATGATTAAACATTTGTAAACACTTATCCAAAATATATATATCTTGATCTGCAAAACATATTTGTTAAACACTTCAAATATATTTATCAATTATACATTCTTCTATGTTCGTCTAATTTTTTTCTTATCTAACTAGAGACTTCCTTCATCGAATAATGTATTAATTGTTTTGTTATCATCAAAACTCTTTTAACTCGAGGGACTTGTTTACTTCTGATACACATACTCTCCTTTTTATATATTTGAGATCATGGTTATGAAAGTATTTGATTTTCCTTGTATGTTTTCTATATTATATTGTGTTTAGGTTCTTCTATTATTTTCTTAGTTTCTACCACCTTTTATGTTGTGTTCGTAAATTGTTGATTGTCTTCCTCTGTTTGTTTTATTTCCACTCTCTCTTAGATGCTAGCCTTTACACTATATATAACCTTATATGTAACCTTATAGATTAAATTGATTCTCAATGGAAGACAATTTGAGTTGTTTTTGCAAACTTAAAATTCTATGCTAAAATTATTGGAATTGTGTTCTAATGAGCTAGTTCAATATTACATTTAAATCTTTATCACATCTTATATAAAAACTTCATACAAATTGAACTGGCATTTCATATTATTATTTAATCATCAAACTCTTTATCTTAGATTATAATAAAAGGTCTTGAGATATTAAATTATATATATATATATATATATATATATATATATATATATATAATATATATTTTTTAAACAAAAAAAATATATATATAAAAATATATATATATATATATATATATATATATATATATATATATAATACTTATTTTTCAAACCAAAAATAGTTACTGTAGCATAATATATTTTTATTTATTATTGTAAAAAATAGATATATTAAACATAATATATAAATAGTGAATGATTATATAGATGGTTTTAATTTTAAAATTCACTAATTAAATAATAACTTTATTTTTCAAAAGATACCTCGATAAAGTTGAAAATAATATATAAATAAAAGTATTGCTCCACCAAAGATTTTTTCTCCTAAATTCTTTGAAATAAATCTTAGGTCGGCAAAAACCTTTCATGAATAGCAATTTTTATCGCCATTATATTACTAATTAAGATGTTTGAATTATCAACATCAAAAATTACATCAAATTATTTATTATAGAATATTGTTTTAACATTAACATCAATATCACTTTATTACAAAATATAATACAAGTGCTACCAGGAAATTGTGTTCGTATCACGACTTGTCATCAAATCAAAATTTTCTTTCCAAACTATTGACAACCTCACGTTAACGCGTGTTCCATATTTTATTGGTGTCGACACTAAACCACGCGTCGCACAATCTTAACGCGTAAACACACTTCTACCAACATACATTGATAGATAAATATCAGCATCGGTGTCTCTTAACCAAATAGTATAAGATTTAAATCTTAGTAATATCATTTAACACATGAATAAATATATTGATAACAAATATTTACATGTTTAGATATATTGATAACAAATATTTACATGTTTAGGTAATTGTTGAAGATTTTATATGACTATAAATAAGATTAGTTTACCATCTATATATGGGTGTAAATCTCATGTTAAAGATCAATTTATAAAATTGAATTAAATTTGAATTTCACTTCTTAATATGACATTAAAGTCATGAATTAAAGTTTATTTTAGTGATATTTGTTGTTTTTAAGTCTGTTGTCTCATCCGCTATCAGAATATGTATTGTTTGTTGGGTCTCTCAGACCATTATCGGACCACTCGTTAATATATAGTTTCACATTTGAGATGTATATATCTCAGAATAAAAGAATATGCTGAAAATTTCATACGGGCTAAAGATAAGACAAATTTACAGGATATAAATAAATGCAAACATCACCTAACAAGTCGATTTTGTGAAGTTGAATTAAATTTAAAATTCACTTTTTATCGGTGTTAATAATTAATTTGTAATATAAATAATTGGTATAACGAGTAGTAGAAAATAATTGGTAGAAAAAAATGGATGAATTAGAATATGAGGTAACAAGAGGAACGGAACATGTCTGGCAAAGATGAAAATAAAACAAAGAAAGTTGTTTGAGTTGAGTATATTCAAACATGATATGATATATAAGCATCTAGTTTGTCGATGAACACAAAGCATGAGTTGTGTCACACTACTAGCCAACTTTAAAACACCAATCAGACCCACCACTACACTGCAACAAGATTGCTCTCCACGCAAATCCAACAATTGTTATAACCTACAAATCATGACCAATCCTTGACCAAAATTAAGACTAGTCAATCACCCATTATCCATTTTAGTTGCTCAATCAAATTTTCATACTTTTTTTACTCAAATAAACAGCTATGTAAGTCGGAGATCCCTATAAATATAACTATATTTAATATTATCTATATAATATAAATCTTGATTAATAATTTTGAGAGGTCGAAATAATATTTTCAAATAGTTTCAAAATCTAACCTATATATGTAAAGTTATTAGAGTTTATTTTCCATACATTATAAGGTAGCATGGATGAGCTTCTCTTCCTCTTACACATATATGCATCACTCTCGTATGTACACGAACAAAATATATGATAAAATTGTATCATTTTTAATCACCAAGAAATTACAAATCTAACACGAGTTGTAGGTCAAGACATTTTTGTCCCTAATAAGATTTATCCTTAAATATAGACTTTACTTGCTATTTTAGTTAATATTAAAGTTTATTGTTAATATGATATAATCAAAGTATGTCATAATATGATGTATTGATTTATTGTGTCACTTGTTATTAAATTTTTTTATCCGACACTCGAAATATTTAGTCACGAAATTGAATAAATATAGTCGATATTACACCACAACTAAAATCATTATTAAATATAATATATAATTATATGATACATTGATTCTATTGTATTCCCTTACGATTACAGAATCAGTTAATTTTGTTAAAATCCATTTATTGTATAATAATCTTTTTTTAACTGCTTTCATTTTTAATCTCGTAAAGTAAAAAAAATTTACACGATAGTGTGTGTAATCAAATATCAAAATTAATTACGGTCAATGTATTTTGGAAAAAAAAATGTATTATTAAATGAATGTACACAATAGTTAGTATTTCGTTATATTTGGGAACAAAATAAGAGGTTTAGTTTTCCTTAAAATATATAGAGGGAGTAACTTTAATACCAAAACAAGATCTCCATATTTGTTAAGAAAGGTAATCATGTCTAATATATAATAGGGCGAATATCTGTTGAGAAAGATGATCATATTTAGAATCAGATAGAGCGTGACTATTTTTAAACGAAAAAGGAAAAAAAATTATTAGGACAACATATAATCAAAATATATTACATAGTAAGGAAAATAATTTTCTATCTATTAATTAACTCAACAATTTTATCTCTAGTATTGCTTTAAAAGTTTGATTATGTGTATTGTACAGCGTTTGAGATAATGTTTTCGATTAATAAACAATTGTTGGTTACAAAGAAAAACTTTGATTAAAAGGACCAAGTGATTTAATCAATAAAAACTATATTATAATAATCCTATATAGGCTTTAATTAATTATTCATTCAATTTAATTTTTTTTTTTATATATATATATATATATATATATATATATATATATATATATATATATATATATATATATATATATATATGTGTGTGTGTGTGTGTCAATGTATACGTTTTACATGTAAAATCCTTTTTTTACATTTTTTTGGAATAAAGGTGAGTTTTTTTTTCTCTAGTTGAATAAAAATGACATTAATATATATTATATATTGTTGAATCCTTATCTTTCAAACATGTTTTACGAGGATAAATTAGGTTTTAATTAAGGATGTCAACGGGGTGGATAGGGTAGGATATGGGTAATAACTCTTCCGTACTCTACTTGTTGGGTAAATAGTTGTCCAGTACAATCCCATATCGATGTGGATATTTGCATATTTTTTTAATATTGACGGATATCCACAAGTACCTGTGGGTATTTATTAAAAAAAATTTAACATCATTTAACCATAAATTTAAATAAAATCAATACATAAAATTCGTGAAATTCAAACAAATTCAAAATAACTCATTTAAATTGTGTTTAAACGGCAATTTACAAAGAAAGAGAGATTGTATTTTAAAATCAATTAATAAAACATAACTCAATCAAGATCAATGTGTTAATATTTTAATCATGTTTTTTTTTATTTCTTAATTTATATTAGAGTATAACGGGTATGGTATCCTTAATTACAGGTATCTACGGGTACAGATACTATGATATTTGCACTCGTCTCGTTAATATATGTAGGTATAAAAAATATTCGTATTTGTTACCTACAGATATCTATTTACAATATTCATTTCCTATCCGTTACGAATTTTATTTGCAGATACGAATTTAATTTATATCCCTAGTTTTAACTCAATTTTTAGTATTCTTGCAAATTAAAATAAACCCCAAAATAGTTTTCTATTAAGTGAGAATAAAAATAAATACTTTCGTGTCATTTATAGTGTTAGAATGATTTTCGAAATTACTTCAGTTAGGAGACATGCGTTTCTCTATTAAATAGAATATTCTAGCACATTATACAGAACAATGAAATTCTATTGTTTAGGATTTACAAATGTTTGGTGCCGTAGAATACCATGAAATGGCGTACTTGTTTATCACTATAATTGTTGGGTACAAATTGAGAAAAGGAGAATAACAAGATCAATGGTTCACCTCTAGCGTCTCTTTTGGTGTAATCCTCTACTAAAATATTTTCAACTATTCATAAATATGCAATCAATGTTTTAGGTCTCTGAGTGTGAAAAAAGAGAGAAAAGGGAAAGAAAATGATAAATGCGTTACGAATAAAGAGAAAAATGAAAACAAATAAGGTAGGTATATGACGGAAAAGAAGTAATATATGTTAAGTATTTTTTTTCTTTCCTTTTAAGCAGATAAAAAGATTTATTTTACCAATTAGATTGATGTTCGTGACTTCATGTTTAGATAAAAACATAACTAAATTGGTGAATACAATGTAAGGAGTTTACAACCATTCATAAATCACATTTAATTATAATTGAGCTAAACTCCTTCAACAAATGGGTGATTTTAAATTTGCAATAAACTATAAAAAGATAAATTTAAATGTACAAAAGGTGAAGAGTAATATAAATTGAGAAAATTAAAGAATGTTAAATGGATAAAAATAATAAAATAATGTCATGACATTTATAGTAAAATGAAGGTAAAATTTCTCATGTAATATTTGATAAATTACACTTTTCAGATCTACACTTAAAAATTGTCTTTTTTTCTTTTAAATTTTAGACGTATATTATGAATTTTGTTTAGGAAGCGTTTGGTCAAGATGATAAATTGCGTAACTCGGGTAAGTTTTATTTTATATTATAATGGATTGGAATAAAAAAAATCTTATAATCCCTTTTTATGTAATAAAAATTAAATCTATTCATTTAATAAAATGTAACTCAACTCATTCCTTAACGATTTTTATTAGATGGATATCCTATCAATCCATAAAACCAATATTTCACTTTTCTAAAGTTATATATATATATATATATATATATATATATATATTTAAAACAAATTAAAAAGGTAAATTTATAAAAGTGTAGTCATGAAAATATAGTTTGCAAAAAGTTTGATTCCTTAAGCATTGATACTAGGATTTATTGGATAATGAGAAATAATCGGATGAATTATTAATTATTTATAAAATTAAATGGATGAATTTGATCTGATTTTTTTTATATTTTTGTAATAGATGGATTATAATGAGGTTTACTTGTATATGAAAAGTAATAGATAAATATGACAACAATAAAAATATAATAACAATGATGATAATAATAGATATTACATTTATCTGGTGACGAAAGAGGAGAAAAAAGATTAAGAGCCCCTAACAATAAAAAATCCCTTATACATTAACAAAATAATACAACAATTGTGGCCATTGACCCTTAATCTTTATAACTTAAGAAAATAGAAAATACGATAACAAAAATGATTAAAATTGTATTTATAAAAAGTGAAATAGATAATTTTTAAAGACAATATCATAATTAAACTTAAAATAAAAGTACGATAATTATTTGTTGAACAAAAAATTGATTGAAAGTTGTGTTAGAAGATTGATGATAACCCTTCACCTCAAGGACTTGTTTGAGGAAGTCATTATTGTGAAGAAAACATGTATTGTTGTGAGGGTCGTGGACAAAGGCTACATATTGCAACTACTTAAGTCACATTCAACGATGTTTGAGGAAGTGTGTATTTTACTTACTCACTCAAAGATTAAGACATTGTATTCAGACATATTTGGATTCAACTAGAATGTGTTTCTCAAAAGTGATTGACACTTTTTAAATCATTATATTTGACTCAAATGTAACATGAGCTTTACGTGGCCAAAATTTTATCTCCTCATCATACTTCAACAAATATTATATTCCATGTTAAAATTCTTGCAATCAAACTCACATTAAATGATTCTATTATTAAAACAGTAGGCACCATATTTTTTAAAATAGATTTTAAGGTGTCTTATTTTATTCACAGAATTTAAACGTATAAATATAATAAAAATTACCATACTTCACGTAAAGAAGCTAACTATAATACATCTTTGATACAAGGGATGAATGGTTGAGAAAAACATTTATTGTTATTGTTAGACTGATATTAAAATGCCCTAATTTAATTCTTAAGATATCAATATTTACACATTAAATGTTGTATTGGTTCAATCTGAATTCAGTTGAATTATTTCAGATATCAACATAAAAAATTACCATATTTTATTAATATTTCTAATTCAAGACTTTTTTAAGCTAAAACAATTTACTACCTACCAATTCTTCTAACAATTTCCAATTGTTAAATGCACTTCACAGATGTGGCGGCAGAAATTTTATTTCACTCAGACTACTATTTTTATGAAGAAAATCACGCCATGCAGTTGAATTAGTTGTGAATATAGATTCCATAGTTAATTATAAATATAAAATAAGTATTGACCTAACTAACCATATACAGCAAGTTTTATGGTCAAATATGTCAAATAAAAATATTAGAATACATTATTGTATTTTAGATTACTCAAGAGAATCGTCCTTTGCGTCAATTCCGAAAATGGATACGAAATTATCTATAATAATGCATTTTATATAAAAATTAGTTAATGATTAAGAATAAAGTTGAAAACAAAAGTCAGGTAACATGCTAGCTTTTAATCATAAATTTCAAACTTTTGTTTATCAAGGTTACTTCTTTTATGGAGATTATTATCTCTATTAAATATAGTAAAACTAAATATGAGATTAATCTTCCTTGTGTATTTATAATAAATAAAATATGGATTAAGCTCAAAATATACATGAAGAATACTAACAATAGAAACTGAAAATAAGATAGAGATAAAATATCTAATGATATTTTAACACTTTGCCTTAAGTTGGTGCATACAAATCGTATGTACCAAGCTTGTTACAAATATAACCAATTCTTGGTCACCGTAAAGGTTTAGTGAAAATATTTGTTAACTGATCACTTGAGTTAACAAACTCAATTTTGACGTCTCCAGATACAATCTTTTTCTCGAATAAAATGACAATCAATCTCAATGTGTTTATTCCTCTCATGAAAGACAGAACTATAACTAATATGAAGAGCAACTTGATTGTCACATATAAGTGTCATTTGCTTAACATCACCAAATTATAACTCTTTAAGTAATTGCTTAAGCCAAACAATCTTACAAGTGGCTAAAGCCATAGCTCTATATTATGCTTCTACACTAGATCTTGCCACAACTCTTTGTTTCTTGCTTTTCCAAGAGATCAAGTTACCACCAATGGAGACACAATATCCGAATGTAGATCTTTTATCAGAAGGAGATCCTACCCAATCAACATCTAAATAATAAACAACTCTTGTATGGTTATTAGAACCATATAACAACCCTTTTCCAGGAGATCCTTTAATGTACTTTAGTATACGAATGACTGCATTCTAATGATCTTCACATGCCACACTGACCACAGAGGAAATGTTAGGATGAGTAATTGTAAGATAATTCAATTCCCCAACTAATATTCTATATTGTTTGAGATCTGACATAGGCTCCCCCTGATTTAGTAGAACTTTAGTATTGGGATCCATGGGTGTGTCATATGAGAGATGCCATGGTTATCATTTCCTATAAGAACGATGTCATTAACATATATTATCAAGTAAACACATCCAACACTTGAGTGATGGTAAAAGAATAAATGATCTATCTCATACTAGGTCACACCATATTGTTGAAAAACATTGCTAAATTTTTCAAATCAGGCCCTAAGAGACTGTTATAAGTCATATAAATATTTACGAAGACGACATACCAACCAAAAAGACTTTTCTTGAGCAACAAATCCAGGAGGTTGCTCCATATACATCTCCTCTTACAAATCGTCATTGAGGAACGCATTTTTAACATCTAATTGATAAAAAGGCCATTGTTGAAGAGCAGTCATGGCGATAAATAAACGAACAGAAGCCATCTTCGCCATGAGAGAAAAAGTATCACCATAATCCAACCCAAAGATTTGGGTGTAACCTTTGGGAACAAGACGTGCATTGAGACAATCAATAGTATCATTATGTCCAACTTTGATAGCAAAAATCCACATGTAACCAGTAACAAATTTCCCAAACAATAATGGGATAAGATCTCAAGTTCCACTTAGTTCATCGAGCATGGCCTAACGCAAACAAGGATGGGCTAAGGCATCATGAACATATTTTGCAATGGTCACAGAAGAAATAGACGAAAGACAGATATAAAAAGGTGAAGATAATCTGTTGTAACTTCAAGCAATATAATAAGGAAAGGGACTACGTGTAGAACAAATACCTTTCCTGAGAGCAATTGGAAGGTCATTTGTTTGAAGGGGAGACTCAATTGTTGGATCTGGAGGAGACACAATAATTGGCACTTGAGTTGAGTCACTTGATGGTTGTTGAGGACGATGACGATAATTATAAACCTGAATTAATGGTGGAGAAGAAACTAACGACGAACAAGGCACACCTAGAAGGTCACAAAGCACAAGAATATTAACAATACTAGGAACAATGACTATATTAGATGGAGACTCAGTGGAATAAGAATGACTTTTAAAGTAAAAACAAGACTCATTGAAGGTGACACCTACATAAACAAAATAACGGTTAAGAGAAGGAGAAAAACACTTATATCCTTTTTGTGATCTTGTAAACCCTAAATAAACACATTTGTGTGATCAATGAGACAATTTGTAGACCCAAAAACCTTTATAGGTAAGAGATGAAGAGGTTCATGAGGAAATAAAATGGAATGATATTTTATTATCTAAACTCGAAGAAGGCATGTGATTAATAAGATAACATGTAGTAAGAACAACATCACCCAAAATGATTGAGGAACCTCACCATGAATAAAAAAGTGTGAGTTGTTTCAATAAGATGTCTATTATTGCCCTCAGCCACCCCATTTTGTTGAGGTATATATGCACAAGAAGTTTGATGTAGAATGTCACCTGAAGCCATAAATTGTTTAAAAGAATTGGAAAGATATTCACGATCACTTCGCAAAATTTTAATAGAAACACCATAAGTTTTGATTTCATTAAAAAAAAGATTGGAAGATATGAAATAATTCAGAATGATTTTTCATTAAAATTAACCAAGTACACCTTGAATAATCATCAATAAAAGTAACAAAGTATTGAAAACCTAGACTATACGTAACACGACTAGGTCCCCAAATGTTAGAGTGAACTAAGGCAAAAGGGGACGAAGCACCATGTGAGACACTACAAGAAAAAGAACTACGATTATGCTTGCTTAATTGACACGACTCACACACCAACTTGGACAACTTGGATAAGGCAGGAATAAGCTACTACAATTTGGCAAGATTAGGATGACCTAACTGAGCATAAAGAAGAAGATGTGGAGATAAATAATAGATGTTTTCTTAATGAATAGAGAGTGGTCAAATTTTTATTGAATGAAGTTATTTGAAATGAGAAAAGATGAGAGTTTATTAAACCATTGTCTACTTGCCTGTTTCAGACCATATATAGACTTAGTTAGTCTGCATACTTGACCTTTTTCATGAGTGTTCAAACCTAGTGGTGGTTCCATGTATACTTCTTTATTTAGATCTCCATGTAGAAAAGCATTGTCCGCATCTAGTTGGTGTAAACATTAATTTTATGAGGCGGCAAGAGCAAGTAAAAGCCTGGCAGTAGTGAGTTTATCAACTAAGGAAAAAATATCTAGGAAGTTTATACCTTCTTTTTGTGTATATCCTTTAGCCACAAGATGAACCTTGTGCCTTTCTATAGTGCCATTTGGCTTGTGTTTGATCTTATAAACCCATTTACAACCAATAGGATTCTTTCTAGGGGGTAGTTGTGTCAAATACTAGGTCTTGCTGTCTTGTAAAGCTTTAATGTCTCTTTCCATGGATTTTGTCCATTTAAGGGTTGCCCTGGCTTCAATCCAAGTTTGAGGTTCACTATTGGTGGATAACGCCAAGGTGTACCTCAAGTGTTTTTCAGATAAAGATTAATAAGATAAGACATTAGAGATATGATATGGAGTTTTGAAATTATTTTTCTCACATAAAGCTTTAGATGAAGAGTGATAACCTAATGTATGTAGTCGTTCAAACAACTAGGAGTTTAGTTGTTGTGATTCTCAATAAAGGTGGTGTTTTTGTCGTTGAAAATTTCTTCATTTTTAGTGGGCTCAAGTTGCTTTGTTTGATCATCATTATCATTATCAATCTCAAGAACATGGTTTTGTGTTTTAGCACTAATGTAACCATATAAAAAATCATCAAAGAAAACATTTTCACCTTCTTTATTACGTAAGGTTTCAGTATTATTGTCAAGATTTATGTAAGGGAAGATGTCTTCATAAAAGACAACATTCCTCCTTATAAAAATATCTCTAATGTAGATATCAAGCATAATTTAATCTTTCACACCATTTTTATATCCCAATAAAACACCATTTTTAGCTCTTGCAACAAATTTATTTCTGTTGTTTTCAAGAATAGAGCCAAAACACAAACAACCAACGGTTTTAAAATTCAGATATGTAGGAGAACACCATACATTAAGTCATATGGAGCTTTACCATTGAGAATAGTGCAAAGCGGTCTATTTATTAAGTAAACAACATGACAGATAGCATAAGACCAATATGCCTTAGGAATATTAGATTGAAAAAGCAAATTGCGAGCTTTATTCAATATATGTTGGTGTTTGTGCTACACAACAAAGTTTTGTTGAGGAGTTGTTGAGGATTTTCAACACAACTCCTTTGGTGATTAATACCATGAGTGTTATACAAGGCAGCATAATCAAATTCAGGACCATTATCGAATCTAATGGGCTTAATAGTTTTATCAAACTGAGTGTAACCTTTATAACAAAATTCAGGATCATTATTAATTATTTGGTATTTCAGAATTTATCAGGTTATTGAATATTAGTTAGCTCTTATATTTCATTTTTCATATAAAGCTTAATACTTTTCATTTATAATTAAAAAATATTGATAATATTTATTTAAGAAGAGATATTTTTAAAATTAAATAAAGTTTATATAACTTTGAGTTAAGTTCATCTATGTTTTCTCAATAAATGATTAATGAATGAAGTATTATTTATTAGATTAAGTATTTTTAATATTAATGATATAATTAAATAATAAACATTATTTTATTAGGTTGAATTAATTTGATTTTGTTTTTTCAATAAGTTTTTTCTCTCTGTCTTTTTTATTTTAACATGCATGTGTATATTAGGTGATTTCATATAAGATTTGAGCTAAATAAATTATTTTTGTTCTAACTTAATTTTTTTTTTGAAAAAATTAATAGTTGAGAGAATGAAACTTTGATGAGTTTAAACCCTAGAATAGACACTTATGGATGTATTTGTTGTTGTGTTGGTGTTGTTTCTTACTTCAATTTATTAGATGCTTGATTTAATACTATGATAAAATAAGAAATGAGAAATATATTGTTTGTTGGAAATTGAATTCAGGCTACACAAATACACAAATGGGTTTATTTGAGAAATGAATGGGTTTAGTTAAATTCTTAGAGTTTATGGAATGAATTGACTTAAGTTTGAATTTTGTGCTTTATTTATAAAAAAATATATCTTCATGTTGGATGATGTTGCATTCAATTTTGAAGGTTGGAGAATCCAAATTGGATCAAAATAGGTGAGTTCTAATTTAGTAATAATGAAAAATAGTTTTAGAATTGAAATAGACTAAATTTTGGCCAATTTTGAGTGAAATAGATAAGTTGAAATTAGCATAAATTTTCTAGCAAAATTTTACTTGAGAGGAACTAATTAAATTTCCTATTAAGTCCACCTAGAGTATCACACAAATTCGTTAATAGATCATAACATAAGAGAAATGTTAAGATGTAGATGACATAATACATAGATAGACAACCTATTATAAATAGTCTAACATTTATCCGTCAATACAATTTTCTTTTCCTCTTTTTCTTCTTTTGCTTAGGGTTTCATATAGGGTTACGCTTAGGGTAACATTGTTAGAAGCATGCTTCTTCTTCATTCTTATAATTTGCGATTGTTTAATAATCATGTCTCCCTTTTATTGGACCTCCCATGTCTTCATTCTATTAGTGTGATTGTCTCTTTATCATCATTGTTTTGTGATTTCTACCCCCAAAACTTCTTTGAGGTTAGGAGATCTTCCTTAACATTTAAGCTTGTAACTTAGGATTTGATGCATGAAATTTGTAATTGTCTTACACCTGTATAACATGTAGGATTTTAGTTTGGTAAATTTAGAGGTTAGAAATGGATTCAATGAGTAATATGATTGATCATGTTGGTATGAATGTTTTTATATGCTTGCTCACATTTTTGTACATTATGACTCTTATTTCAATCTATATAAGAGTTTATGGAAATTGATGTATGATGAAAATTAAGGTAGAAAACGTACAATTAATATTTTATTCACTATTTGGAATACGATTTTAGTTAAGTCTAAGGGTGTCCAATTCACAATAACTGTTCGGATTAATTGTAATTTGATTGATATTGTACAACACAATGCTTAGATGATGTCAGCCACTTAGTATGACATAAACCAAAGGTCACCACCTATATAAGATTACTTGACTAGAGTTTTAATAAGGTACCTAGATGATATCAGCCACCTAGGACAACATAATCCAAAGGTCATAACCTAAACAAGATTACTTATAAATATGGTAGCATTATAGGGGTAGATATTTTTAATTGATTATTGTATATATTACACTTATCTTACACTTTGTTGACTGAAGTGACATATTGTCTTACAAGCAACCCACCCCTACTATTGACAAGAGTCAAAGTGAAGATAGTGAAGCAAAAGTTGACATCTCAAACAAACTAGTATAACATGTAGGTCTTATAAGGACATCTCAGTCCTTGTAAGTACAAATATTATTGGTATGAAAATAAGTCAAAAGTGACAATGTATAATACTTGTGTTCAAGTTTGATTAGTGAAATTCTTTATAATTGTAAAGGAAAAGTGGACATAGCCTATTATTGGGGTAAATCAATTGAAAACTTTAAGTATTTTACTACCTCGCCTTTTCTAAAGCTCTATTCAACATTCCTTCTATAGTTAACATATCTTGTCATGCAATAGGTTAATTCTTGTTGAAATTTTTTGACCATTAAATTTCCCTTGTGAAAAAAGCATATAAAAAAAAGTGAATGAATTAAGATGTAAAGTAGAGTGAACTTGTTAATGAAAAGAATAATGATATAGGTATTATGTAGTAGTGAAATTAATATGATAAACTATCTATATGGATGTTTTATATGATGCTTCATAATTGATGTTGTGGAATTGTTCTTCGAGAATGAAACGTATGAGGAGTCACATGTGGGTGACTGATATAAGGTGATAAAAGGGAATGCAGAAATTACTAACATATATATTGAATGAATCTCGATTTCTTTTATATATGATTGATGGATTGTTCTTTATGAATTGTATGAGTAATATAATTAATGCTTAGATAATTAAATCGAGATATGTGACAATTGGATTGAATGAGAAAAAGACAAATACTTAAGATTAAAGTTTAACCAAGTTATGGTTGTAGTATTAAGGAAGATATATGTTCTTGCATGGAACCAAATTGTCCTACAAGGTATGGTATTATTCTCCTGTTGCTTGCCAGGATATGCTTTGTCTTCAAGATTGGAATGACCTCGCCAAGTGTGATATAATGCACCATAGAGTAGTGGGTACTTGCAAGTACTCCAATCTCAAGTCAGTTGAAGCGGATTATGCAAGGATAACAAGCATAAGATTGAGTTTACATAGATTTTACCTATAGTCTGAACTACCTTTATGTATTTGTCTTTTACTATTGCCTTACGTAATGCTTGGAATCTTCCATAAATGCTAATGAATGTCTCCTTGTAATTGTCATAACGTTCTGAGTAATGCGCTATCGTAGTTACTATAGTTCTTACTTGCATTTGTTTGACATACCTCTCTTAGGTCGAGATGTACTTGCTTTATGTGATAAGTGTGGTTCTTGTTGTTGCACTATGAAGGTTGTCCTGACCAAGATGTATCAAGACTATTTTGGCTTAGATATATCAAATTTTACACAATTGGTAGGTTGTACTGACTGAGATGTGTTAGGTTGTGTTGGACTTGCATATCTAGGCCAAGATGGTCCTAATACATCTTGGCCAAAGATATGATTGTTTCCCAAAATGCTTCCGTCTTTCCATATAAAAGGTATGATACCTCTCAACCAAGGTGGGTTTGATACATCCCAACCAATAACTTGGTGAGCTTTATATACAAGGCCCCTAATACATATAGGCCAAAATGATCCTAGCACATCTCGATCATGACAACCTTCATATATTATGTAAGGCCTGATTCAAACTCTTGTTACACTTTGTTTGCTGCGAGCCTGAGGTCTAATGTATTGTGTAAGGCCATTGATGCATTTATTCCAAGATGGTCCTATTACATCTAGTCTAAGATGGTCTTGATACATCTAGGCTAAAATGGTCCTGACACATCTCAGTCAGGACAACCTACCAATTGTGTAAAGTTTGATACATCTAGGCCAAGATGGTCTTGACACATCTCGGTCAGGACAACCTTCATAGTGCAACAGTAAGAATCACACTTATCACACAGAGTGAGTACGTTATGGCCTAAGAATGAGTACGTCTCAGCCTAAGAGAGGTATGTCAAATAGATGTCGGTAAGAACTATAGTAACCGTTATAGCACATTAATTCATGACGTTACAACAATTACAATTAGATATTCATTAGCATTTATGGAAGAATTCAAGTGTTACTCAAGGTAATTAGTAAAAGATAAGTACATAAAAGTAGTTCAGGCTACCAGTAAAATCTATGTAAACTCAATCTTATGCTTGTTATCCTTGCATATTCTACTCCAACTGACTTGAGTGTCAGAGTACTTACAAGTACTTGCTCCCTCGTGGTGCATTATATCACACTTGGCGAGGACATCTCAATCTTGAAGTCAAAGCATATCCCCGCTAATAACAGGGGAATAATACCATACCTTGCAAGACAATTTGGTTCCATACAGGAACATTGGCGTTCATCGTGGGGCTGAGATATATTCTCTGAATAAAAAGTTATATGGTGCCTATGAGAAGTAAGATGATATATATAAGAGAAGTTGGAAATCCTTCTATTGAGATGGTCATGCCAATGGCAGTGCAAAAGGAAATTGTTGTCGTCTCGGCTTAAAGCGCCATCTTGGCCTTTAAATTCTCATCCTTGACATCTTGACGTTGAAGCTCTCATCCTTATCATCTCGACTTTAAGTTTTCATCCTTGCCATCCTGGCCCTGAGTTCTCATCCTTGCTATCTCGCCCTTGAAGCTCTCATCCTTTCCATCTCAACATTGAAGTTCTTATCCATGCTATCTCGGGTTTGAAGTTCTCATCCTTGCCATCTCGACCTTAAAGTTATCATCCTTGATACCTCGACCATGAAGTTCGTATCCTTGAGTTATCATCCTTGATACCTTAGCCTTAAAGTTTTCATCTTTCATACTTCGGCCTTAAAGTTATCATCCTTGATACATCGACCTTAAAGTTCTCATTCTTGAGTTGCTTATCGAGCAACATCTCGGTCCTAACCAAACCTTAATCAAAAGTTCCCTACTAAGGTCCCCTTTTGTCCTGATTGAACATGCTTTTAAGTTCCCTACCAAGGTCTCCCTCTGTCCTGATTGAATATGCTTCTAAGTTGCATGTTGAGATCCATCTCGATCTGTGTTGAACCTTAATTACCTCGTGTTGACAACCTGACAATCTGGTAACGTTCCAATCAAGCCTCTTCATCTCTTTGCTCATCGAGCGCAGAGAGCTAGTATACTGGTGGGGACGAGAAAGCAAAAAATTATGAAATCTTCTTTGCATTTTTATGCATTGTGTCATCCCATCGTCTTGGTATTTTAAGACTCATTTGGGTCAAGTCGAGTTTAAGGGACTAGTGTACTATATGCATCTGAAACATCTCACCCTATGTTGGCCTAGTATATCTTAGCCTATGTTGGCCTAGTTCATCTCAGCCTACATTGGCCTGACAAACATCTCAACCTAAGATGGCAGTGTACATCTCAAACTATGACATCCTAGAACATCTCAACCTATGACGACCTAGATGTTCTCAATTTAAGATGACTCTAATCCTTTTGGTTAATTGCATATATGACTTTGGGTTAAGGAAGATTTCACAGCTTTCTAACGAAGGTTAATTAAGGTAGTTATTTGTAGGTCCAAGTCCTATCCAATACAATCCAATTAGTGAAAGTTTTGGAAATTACATGCAATAAAATAATCTAATTGCATTTAATTGTTGTTGATATGTTAATTGATTTTGATTTATGAGTTGAGTGTTAGTTTGTGGTTGTACCCACTCATGGGTCTTTTGAAAAATATCGAGTTATAATTTCTTGATTTATGAGTTGAGTGTTAGATGTAATGTAAATTTAAATGTCTATGAAGAGAATGTAAGAAGATGCATGTCAAGATTTATTTAAAGAGAATTATCAAGTTATGAATTAAGTGTTTTGATTTGATTATTTCATGTTAATTTATTGTTATGCTTATGTAGAGTGGTTTTATGTTATGGATGTACTTAATGCAAGAACATATTATATTTAAGTCTTGATGACAACCTTCCGTATTTTTAAATAATGTTTTTTGAAAAAAACTTGTTTTTAGTTATATATATATATATATATATATATATATATATATATGTATATATATATATATATATATATATATATGTGATGTATGTAATGAATTAAAACAATATTGTCTCTTGTTTTATACAAATAAAAATAATATTATTATTTGATAAAAAAATAGATCTAGTATTACATTATTTTAAAGTAATATTATTCAACTTATATCAGCATCTAATGAGACTAAATAAATTCCTGATTTATATGAGCAATGACGTAGATCAATTAGTGCGAGATTTTCTATCATAAATAATAATTTTATGTTTAAGTACTAAGTAGACAATTATGTTAAATATAGAATGAGAATCTTGTTGGACATGGAGATCCAACATGAGTAAGATTGTTTATAGTAAAAAATAACTGTAGTTTCCATTGAAAAATCATGTAAAAGAAATAACAAAATGCATGTATATGATTTTCATAATCATGTATAGGAGAAAAGAAAATGAAAAAAAAAAACTTTCTTCATAAGCTAAAATTAGTTAATTAAACAAAAAACTATATGAAAGTATTTCTACAAATTATCTTATGTGATTTTAACTTAAGAAGAAAATTATTTTATTTTATTTTTCACAAAAATATTTATAAGAAATAATTCAAACAAACTCAGTCAAATGTAAAAGTTATTAATAATTACATCACATTACTAAAAAAACTCATATTTTCTGTTAATTTTGTTTTAAATTTTTTTTTTAGGAAATACTTATAAATTTTGTTATGAAAAATAAATTTGCAGGAACTGTCATTTTTTTTTTTGCAAAATATTTTGTATAAAACACTTTTCAAAATAAATTTTGTAAAAAATACTTGCGAATTTTATAATTTTGTAGAAAATAATTAACCACGAAGGAATTACCCATCAATTAAAATTTTTAGAAAAAGCAGAAAAAAGTCTTTTCTAGCATTTTTTAATAAATTTACAAAAAAAATTTCATATAATACGAAAATTTTTAGCGGTGTCACCTCTTATAAAAAGGGTCATATAATTTCATGATATAAACCATTTTCTCTTGTTGAATTCTAATAGATTTGGCACTTTATAAGCAAAATTTTGAATTCAAATTTTGTGGATGGAAAGAAAGTGATCGGGAGGAGAAATTAATAATCAGTGAAGCATGTGATACTTCTATTCAATGACATGATATCAAGATATTATATATATATATATATATATATATATATATATATATATATATATAATATAATATAATATAATAAAATATAATATAATATAATATAATATAGTATATATACATATAAATAAAATATACTTTTATATATATATATATATATATATATATATATATATATATATATATATATATAATATAATATAATATAATATAATATAATATAATATAATATAATATAATATAATATGTTATCTTTCCTTGTCGCTCTCACATGAAGGAAATGCAATTTCTTATAGAAATTTGGCATAACTCACATTAAGTCAATAATGAGTGTTGACATGTTTACTATTTTTTTTTAATTAAAAAAATACTGCATTTTATTTATATGTTTCTGATGTACCAATATATTACTTATTTAATTCAAAATCTCTTAAAAGCATCCCTTGAAATAGTTGGTACTATTTGGTTGAGTTAGAGATCATATTTATGCACATGTTAAGAGACCTATATGAATTATGAATGCACATGTTAAGAAGAGATATCACAACATTTTTTCTTTGTTTTTTTATAGCAGCAATTTAACATTATATAACACATTGATTAAGGAAGAAATGATAATGTAAAGGTAGACATTCCTTATATTGTTCAAAGTTTTTATCTTGGTTGTAAGTTTATGTCAACCTTATAACAAATAAAATGTCATATAAATTCCATTGAAAAAAATATTAATATTCTACGTTTTTTCTTTATGTACTTGTTCAAACCTAATAAAAAATAAAATGCATCCTAAGTATGTAAGTTTAGTAATATTTTTCTACAATTTTAGAATCAATACTTAAAGATAATTCTTATAACAAAATTCATTATATGATATTTTTATTTATTTATGGTTGATCATGTGAGTAGAAGATTAAATATTTGTTAATAGTCTAACAATAATCTAATAACAATAATTTAATAGCAAATAATACGATAATTTCATCACATTTAGTTAAGATAAATTTTAATATTATATTAAATCTAACTTGTTAGATGTTATATTCATTTATATATTATGTTTTTAGCCTAATTTTCAATCAGATTTTTAATATTGTTCGAAAACTTTTTCTAACTTTTATTCTAATAATACAAGAATTTTATGACACTCAACTTTAATAATTTTTTATTTGATTATTGAAAAAAGTTGATATTTTTAAGATAGGTTGATAGATAAATATGTTTTTAACACAAAAGAATATATTTTAAGTTTTATTTGTATGATTCAAATATGCTATTGAAACTTATGATCTTATGTTTTATAATATCTTAAATATAACTCTTGAAGTAATGATTTATTGTATACACCAATTGGTGATAAGACTATGCGATATTTTAAAAATATATTTTATTTATAAATATTAAAAGGGTGAGTTTCTATCAAACTTTATCAACCTCAAACAGTCATATTAAAAAGGTTGTCTCTTCATAGACATCTAAATAGAATCCAATTAAACTATGTGAATGCATACGTAGAAAAGAAAAGGGAAAAGAAATAGCAGCATAAAGCTTTTACACAATCTCGTCACCTAAGATCACATGAGAAGATTTAGTCGACAAATAATTAAAAAACATAAGGTACGTTTTTATCATTTTCTTTTAAATTTTAAGGAGATTGAATATCCCAAACACACTTTAACAAAAAATAATTGAATTTTGTTAGTAATTAAAGTTTTTTTGTTGTAAAGTATTTATATTTAAATATGAAAAAATTGGTCTTTTATGAGAAAATATCATCGAGGAGAAACAACAATCACTAGAAAAAATCATTTTACCCATCGACGAAATTTGTGGCTAAATGGCTAAAATCGGTGGCTAACACCTTTAGCCACAAAAAATAAATAGTGACAAAAATTCTAGTCGCAAAACAATTAGCCATTGATTTTAAAATTATTGGCGAAAACCTTAGTTTGCAAAACAGTTAGCCACCAATGAAATCTGAGTTCAAAAAATGACATAATTTTTTACCGAAAACTTTAAAACAATGAGATTATGAGTTGTAAGAAGAAAAAACGTGACAAAACTACACACCAAAACAAACAATACCTCAAATATATAGTGGTTGACCTTAATGATGTCCTGAAATCAAGAAGTAACAAGAGAAAGAGGTATTTAAACCGTCTTAGACCTCGATTTCCAAATGATGTAGAACTATTAGTTATTGTAGGAACACTAATAATTAAGAATGAATTATAGATTTGATTTTGGTGAGTTTTGGATGGAAGGATGAGTTGAAATATAAAATAGTAAAGAAGAAGGGAAATGGTAAAGTGGCACAGTCACATGTGAGTGAGAAGAAGAGAAGAAAATGCAGGAGGAGCATGTGGATTGTGTTTGTTGTTTTGTTGTGTGTTATGTTATTATAAGAAAAAGAAACAAAAGAAGAAAGGTTTGCAGGTGCAATGAAGACAAAAATGGTCCTTGGGATTGACCAACTTGGTTTCATTTTTTACTACATTTATTTATGTTTTTATGCCTTTTACCCTTAACTTCCTTTCTTGGACCATTTCATTTCATAACTTCCATGGCTACAAATTTCCAACTGAAACACTATCGCGCATGTGACATCAAACCTATCTTTAACAAACCACCATGTGACATCAAATCAATCTTAACAAACATAAACGCTTCAATTATTCTTCAACCACACCTCTTTATTTTTATTTCACTTCCACTTCTTCCATTCATTATTCATCTATTTCTATATATTTTTATGACTTCATCCACTATTTACCTTCGTTTCTTATTAGAGTTTAGTCGGAATAAATATAGCCAGAAAGAACGATCCCACCAAAACCTCAAGTTATGTATTTTTTAATGATTTCATAGATAAAGTTGTTAGATATTTTGTACCCATTAAAAAATATATCCCAAGATATTAACTTTTTTCTCACTAAGTGAAAGAAAAACAACAAAAAATCTAATTGAGAAGACTCTCGAACGAATACATGCATATATATAACTCTATTTTCGCAAACAGAAAATCTTGTGATCTTCAATTAACTACATATACCATATTTTTTATTGTTCCAAGGTTCATGGTCTAAGAAGTGAGAAGATATTTAGAAAAAGAAAATTTGACGTGTTCATAAATATAAAATAAGAAAGATAGGTCCTATTAAATAGATATAAAAGTAAATATAAATTTTATTTTATAAGTCGATTTTACATGTATTACGTAATACTACTCATTAATATTTAATTATATATTAAGATATGTATGATTCGGTGCGAAAAGATCTGACGTCGAGATAAAATATGTTTTAAATACAAAACTTATCTTATAAATTAATTTGATAAAATTAAATTAAACTTAAAATTTAAAATGGATAAATGAGAAAAAAAGTTAGGAAGTAATTATATATAGCTTTGTGTTGAAGAAAAGAAGTGTGTGAGAAAGAGGAAGTAAGATATGGATTTGTTTATAATGTGATTAAGGTAATGAATGAAAGAAAGATAAAGAAAAGGTTGATAGATGTAACCTAAGTTAGGGATAATGTAAAATAAGAAGAGGAGATGAACGTAATCTAAGGAAGTAGGGTCTACAATGTAAGCAAGCACAGGGGATGATGCTCTTTCGTTTTCAAGGTTGGCATTAACTTCACCACTCATGGTCCTGTGCCCCCAACTTGTTTCTCTTTCTATAGGTTATTCTAATTTTCTTTATCAAACTTTTATTCATTTTTTTTTTACTTTTTCTTATAGCTTCTATACAGAATCGTCTCTAATGTGTAACCAATAGTCACAAGCTAGTATCTTTCGATATGTAAACAAGATCCAAATAAATTATATCCTTTTAATGGAAGTGCTAAAATAAAGGCTTCAAATATTAACTTATTAGTATTTTTAGTTTTTCAATTCATTTTGTTTTCATCTACCCAGTGAACTAGTTGTGATAAAAACCCAGATGGGTGTACTTTTTTTTGGTTTAATTAAAAAATAATTTAAAATGTTAATTTTGTTTGTCTTGTGTTATTTAGAGAATCTAAATATATAATGATATCGTACCTTAAATTATTAATATTATTAAATTAGATTTCAATTATTAATTTTAATTTGATATGTAGAAAGAATGGTTTTTTTAATTCAAAATACTACTTATCGATTAAAGATTTAATAAACACGTTTATGGTTTTTTTTAAAAAAAAATATATATATATATATATATATATATATATATATGTTTATTAAGAAAAATAAAATCATAAGAAAAAAAAAGTAGATTGACTAATATCATCAATCAATCACTAGTGCAGAATCGCATTTTTAACTCGCCTTATAGGCCTCGGTTATTGCGGAACCAAAGCCTATAAGGACGCGGTGACATTTTTGAAACTTTTTGAACTTTTTTGCCTCAGGTCCCTATCCAACCGAAGCCTATAAGGGCTTTTATGCTTCAGTTATCACTCAACCGAAGCCTATATCTCGTTAGTGTTCCCCAAAATTTCAAAATTGTCACTGACAGCAGAGTCTTTGGCCTCGGGTGGAATAGGATCGAGGCCTATACGACTTTATGCATCTGTTATTAATAGAACCGAGGCCATAGACCTTATTTAGGGTTCCAAATTCGCGAACCCTACACTGTTTATCTTCTCTACGCGAACCCATATTGTGAATTGTTTTTTTTTCCTCTACGCAACTCCCTCAAAACGCAACCAGACCGGGAGCCAACGCGTCGTCATACCACCACGTGCCACAGTGACACGAAACCAGGCTGTTGCTGTGCGTTCGGAGCTAGCGTGACATCAGACCACCGCGTGCCATAGTGACGCGAAACCAGGCTGCTGTTGCGCGTTTAGAGCCATACTTCAATGATAGAGATCGACAATGCTGCGAGCGAAGATGCAGACAGCCTCTATTGTGACACCATCAACCTCGCCACTATTGCTCTGTCTTGCGAACTAGATCTGCCTCGCGCCTCCGACGACCACCATGAGTCGCGCCGCTAAAGGAACATCACCTACGACTCGCGCGCGACTGCACTATCAACACCGCCATCGGAAACCTTCGCCGCTGCCGCTGCAGAATCACCACTACGAGTCGTGTGCCGTTGCAAAAAACCCCTCCCGAGTTTTGTCGACGCTGCATGAACCACTGCTTGCTGCAGAATGCACCTCTGCACCTATGGCTTCAGTTCTCACAGACCCGAAGCAAAAAAGTCCCTCTATGGCTCCGGTCCTTTGCAACCGAGACCAAAAGACACCCCCCTTTTGGCCTCGTCCCAATATGTCTCGGGTCTAAAATCGAGACAGAATGACGAAAATAACCGGGGCCAAAAGTCCTTACTGCACTGGTGAATGAAATTGTTTTTTTAAATTTGTTAGATACAATGTGTTTACATGAAAAATATTTTAAAAAATAAAAATAAAAAATATGAAAGGTTAAATCAAACTCATATATAAAAATATAAAATAAACTTTCTACTAAAAAGTTAAACAAACTTAAACATGAAAATTTTAAACTATTATATATATTCACACTATTATAAACTGAGTTGATTCGAATTACTATATTCTAAAAAGAAAGTTGACATGAGGTATTATTTTAAATTTTTACATTTCAATTATGTTCACATATTCAAAATTCATGACAAATGTTAATTGTTAACGAGGAAGAGTTGAACTCAGAACGTATCTCAGCCTCCATTATTAACTTATGTCTCTGTAAAAGTGTAAAATCTTACGATTCTGACTACCTTACATCAAATCAACCTATTTATCTAAATATGATTTCGATTACCTTACATCAAATCAATTTATTTCTCCAAATTATTACCGGAAATCAGCTAATCGAATCCTAAGTTTTCTTCATTCTCTTTCCGATTAACCACTACATCATTTTATGAGTCATCAAAGTATCATGTATTTACCACCAAGTTACTTGATTATTTATTTAGCCATTGTATCATACGTATATAAAATACTCTTCATGTACACAAAAATATATAATGTACCATCAATATATATATATATATATATATATATATATATATATATATATATATATATATATAACAATTAACCAAGACAACTTTCTCAGCAGGCATGGGGAAAGTTTTTGTCGAACACATAGCTAAGACTAAAAAATGGTGAACAAAAACCTAGTTTTCTACAAACTGTGTTCTATGGGGGTTGATTATTTAAGGTGCCAAGTGTTGGTATATAAGACCCCCTTTGTTGAAAACTGTGATTTGTCTTGTGTGAATGAATGAGCATAGAATGGAGGAACAACACCTTTTTATCTTTGATTCTGCGGTTTGAGATTGCTTTTGTGGAACAAACCAATGAAAAGTTTCTCCGTGAAAAGAGGTGGAAGGAGAATCTGATTACTCAAATCTCCAACGTTGTTTCAAAACTTTATTCACAATTTTTAACGGTGCTCTTTTCATTCTCACACTACTCAAACTTTCGCACGAATATACCCTTTTATCAATGGAACAATCATGTGTAACCATTTTTTTTCAATGCCATCAATTTTATTCATAATTCATCACAAAAAAAAAATGATTTATAAAATAATACAATGTTTTTATTTATAAATTCCATATATGGAATGAAACATGCCAAATGACTTTGTTTTGTTCATCTGCATAATCACACACACGTGGCACAAAGATTCATTCTCTTTTTGCCATGCGAATGGTCAAAAATGAAATGCGGAGTGAAAGAAGGATCAACATAGAAATTTGAAAAATGAAAAAATGAGTGTGAAAATGATTTTCATTTTTCAGAAAAATCAACACTCATGCTCCCTCACTGTGTCATTAAGGATTCACAAACGATGAATGATTCGGTGTTCATGACACCATCATTCAAACAGTTTTTGGAGTGAGAAGTAAAAGTGAATTTCAGAAAAAACATCGCGTCTCACATTACTTTTAGAATTTTTTTTTATCTTCATTTTTCATTAATTTTTTTTAATTCAGAAATGTACTTGAATGGAGGCACATTAATTATTTATGTAAAATTCCAAGAAATAAGTTTCGTATCATTTCCATTTCACTCTTCATATATACCGTTTTGAATCTTTGTCTTTTTATGACTTTAGATGGAAGGAAATAAATAAAAATAAAAATGGTATGTCTAAGACTAAAACAAGTTGAAATGGTATTTGAAAGAAGTAAAATGGATAATTTTAAATATATGGGTCAAAAGATAAGAATAAATGAATAATTAAACAAATTCTTTAATTATTATAAGTTAGTTAAAGTATCCTATACATGATACTAAACATGGTATAATACGATTCTTTAATTTATTACTTAAGAATTGATATATAATTAAAATATTTCTATAAAATATATAAATCCTTCAAATTTTCACTAATTTTTTTGATAAACTTATTAATGGGATATTTCAAAATACATGTACCCATTTTTTTTATTAACTCATGTCTTCAAATATGTATGATAAATAAATTCGAATATATATATATATATAATTTTATTATTCTTGAAATACAGATATAGCTTAATAACAAATATTTAAAATTGTATGTAACTAAAACAATTATTTTAAAACAAGATAGACAATGATTTAGAATTTTCCAACTTTAATGGATCGAGTAAGATTTTAATTTTGGATATAGTCAAACCCATTCCCAAGCTGTCTAATTGCCACCTCCAACTTTAAAATATATATATATATATATATATATATATATTATATATATATATATATATATATATATATATATATATATATATATATAAAAAAATAATAATTATTTTTAAAAAT
>Ga0214544_1002810_pt1 | contig 36397 bp, 24 predicted proteins | sample CNSS3metaG_FD_160074 | JGI IMG/M metagenome (GOLD analysis project Ga0214544, IMG submission 160074) | Root nodule microbial communities from cowpea collected in UCLA plant growth center, Los Angeles, California, USA - CNSS3 | ecosystem: Host-associated > Plants > Roots > Nodule | place: USA...
ATAGATTAGGAAATCCTATCACCTCTTTCACCTTCCATTGCTTGCAAGTGCCTTCCAACTTGCCTCCATTCCTTCATCCATTTCCGCTGCCCATGGAGCTCTTCATGCACCTTTGGAGCTCCACCAAGCCTACAACTAGAAATCCTTTCCACGAGTAACAAATGTAGCCCAACAACACATCTAACGCATTCATATCTTCCTTCACGCGTCAACATTGTTGATTTTTGGCTGCAAACAACACCTAAAGAACATTCTTCACGTCACGCGTGCATCCTTTTCTAAAGCCTTAATATTGGGTCTGCAATCAGCAGCCCAATATCTCTCCGCGTGTGCATCACTTTGCCAAAATGCTTTCACTCATGCAGCGCAGCTAGGGTTCACAACATTGTTAGGGTTTTCTTTACTTCAAACCCGCGTTCCACTTTTCCTCTGATAGGTTTGCAAATCACGCGTCTCACACCTTATGCTAGGGTTCTATAACGTCGTCAATACCCAAACCTTAGCCTAGGGTTCTTCATTCTTCTCTCTCGCCGTTAGGAACTTGTTAGACGACATTCCTTTCTTCCTTTTGTTTTCCGGTTGCCTCTCTAATATAAAGGGCAAGCCATTTCATTGTAACTTCAGCTTTGATGAATGATATTTTTGGTAGAGATCACTCCCTCCGTTCATTAGCTCACCCTAAACCCTAGATTAGGTTTTAGCCTTGTTAGGGTTTACCAAACCAGTGAGATCCGAGCTTAAACACCATAACCAAGCCTTCTGTTGTGTTTTCCCTTGCCTTCCGCGAGTTTCAATCCCATAGAGTTGTCCCTAATTTTTGTGTGCTGATTTGTGTTTTGTTCAATGTTTAAGCATTTGCTTCAGTCCATGTTCTGTTTTCATTCACGTAATTATGTTCCTGTGTCTGTTTTGTATGTTCGAGAGTTGCTTTTAGAATTTTAGCAACTATCTGCAGTGCACACTTACATTGATTCATGTTTATTCGTGCTGCTAATGTCTTCTTGTTGCTTTCCAATGTTGTTCATGTTTCATAACTCATGCTCGTTGTTCTTGTGTTGTTTCTGCAATGCAATTTCTGGCCAAGGATTGTGCTGATAGTACTGTTGTATTCCCCTGAACTAATCATATATCTGACTTTGTTCAGATTGTTCAAATGGACCTTCAGTATTGCTAAAATCAGTGCATAGGCAGTGATAATCATTCCTTCTTTCAATGTTAGTTGCTTTCAAAGTTGTTATACAAATTAGAATTTCAATAATTGATTCATTGCTTTAGTTGCCTGTATTAAATTCTGACTGTGGAGTATATCAATTTATATCCATGTGCTGAATTCGCATGTTGCAATTCCATTCCATTGTTGTGTCATTGTGCTTTGAATTTGAACCATATCCTTATGTTTGTTGTCAAATTCATGTTGATACTTGAAGTTGAATTGAAAACTGCATGAGTATATTTTCTTTGAAAGCTACAACACCCTTTCTTCTTTTCAGTGATTATTCTATGATATGGTGCCTTTATACTTGATTCCAGTTGCTGTTTGAACCATTAACTCTGTGTCAGAGTCAAATTTATGCTCTGGAGTCTTCGTTGATATTTCCTTGTTCATCATTGACATTGTAATCTGTTTTTTTTGTAGTATGTTTGCTATATCACAATTTTTGTTGATCTGTGATTAACCTAGATTTCTTTTCCTATAGTTTCATTTCTGGTCTCTGTTGTAGTGCTTGTTTTTGTCTTATGAATCAGGATTTTTCATTGTGCATAATTGCTCAAATTCATCTTTGGTTGAGTCCTGATTCTGATGGCATTGTAGCATGCTTGTATTTTTAGTTGTGATCCAACATATGTGCACTCGTTCAAATTTTTATAACATGTTGTGCATCATTGAATATTGCATAGTCTGTTTTTGATGCATCATTTCAGGCCTTCAGTATTGAGTGAAGTTGTTTGGCCAAATCTGTTTCCTTTACTCCACATCAGATTGTATCTGTTATGCAACACTATTATGTTGTCCATGTGCATCTATGTTTGCTAAAAGCACTTTATTTCTGCTAAATCATCTATGACAGTTTGTCTTTGGCACAATTTCTGTGAACTTTGATGCATAATTCTGCTAGTTCACTGCACTAGCTGTGCATTTCTTTGTTGATTCTTGTTGCAATCTGTGTCATATTACCTGGATTCTGGTTGACGCAATTCTGCTGCATACTGCTGAGTTATATCTATTGGCCGATGGCTTCCTTTCTTGTATGTTTGTTTCCATTGTTTTTAAGTTGAATCAACTTTGAACTTTGTTATATGCATTTGATCACTGATTTGGCAGTAGCACATTGGCACTGTTGTAAGCTGTGTTTAAAATCTTTGAGAGCTGAAAAGCAAAAGAGAAAGAAATCAGTGGAAAAAGAATGTATGATGAGAAAAAGCATCTAAAAGAGAATGATTCAGTCTTGATTGAATTTGAACACATTATTTGTTTCAGCAAAATACAAGTTGACTTGCACAGTTCACAAATTGAATACTGCTCTCGTGGTCTGCATAAGCCTTCTGCCTACTCTGAGTGGCCTGCATTCTATCTCTTACCATCTTCACCTTCCCAGTAGTTTATTCTAGTACCTCTAGCCCAACCAATACTGCTTCCCCATCCTGATACCAACACTAAGGGGTTCTACACCTCCTGCCATAGAGAGCTTCATATGGTGTCATACCAATGCTCGCATGGAAACTGTTGTTGTACGTAAATTCTATTAAGGGTAGAACTTCATCCCAAGCACAGAAATGATCCAGTATGCATGTTCTCAACAAGTCTTCAAGCGACTAAATCGTCCTCTCAGACTGACCATCAGTCTGGGGATGATATGCTGAACTCATGGTTAGTTTGCTACCCAAAGCACCTTATAGCGTTTGCCAAAATTGTGAAGTGAACCGCGAATCTCTATCTGTGGCTATGCTCGAAGGTACCCTATGCAACCTCACTATTTCCTTAATGTAAAACTGGGCCAACTTGGCCATAAACATCCTCAGATTCATTGCCAAGAAATGAGCACTCTTGGTTAGTCGGTCCACTATAACCCAAATATTATCATGACCTCTAAAGGTTCGTGGCAAATGGGTCAGAAAATCCATAGCTATGCTATCACATTTCCACACGGGTATGTCCAACGACTGTAGAATCCCACTGAGTCTCTGATGCTCTACCTTCGCCTTTTGACAAGTCAAACAGGCGGATAAAAACTGAGCCACATCCTTCTTCATACCTTGCCACCAGAAGGTTTCCTTGCGATCCTGATACATCTTAGTCATGCCAGGATGCAAACCAAGACGACTTTGGAGTCCTTCCTCAAGGATTAACCTTTTCACTTCAGTATCATCAGGTATACACACCCTTCCCTGGAATCTTAGTACTTTATCACTACCCAAGGCAAAATCCCTCGCTTCATCTGATCCAAGCCTCCTCTCACTCCCGCAGACTAGCATCTGCCAACTGCCTTTCCTTGACTAAGTTCAGAAAGTCACTAGATATAGTCAGGGTACTACATCTAATGAACTCAGATCCCAACTCCACCTGTAGCTTCATGTCTCAGAATTTTTCTAGTAGTTCCACCTCCTTGATTATAAGGTGTGCAGTATGCACTGTCTTCCTACTCAAGGCATCTGCTACTACATTTGCCTTCTCTGGGTGGTACAAATGTTCAAACTCATAGTCCTTTAGGAACTCCTTCCACCTCCTATGTCTCATGTTCAACTCCTTCTGATCAAATAAATACTCTAGGCTCTTATGGTCACTGAACACGCGAAACTAGGCACCATAGAGGTAGTGCCTCCAGATCTTTAAGGCAAACACTATGGCTGCTAACTCCAGGTCATGAGTGGGGTAGTTTCTCTCATGTACCTTAAGTTGCCTAAAAGTGTAGCCCACTGCCTTCTTCTCCTGCATCAACACACAACCAAGTCCTAGGTGGGAAGCATTACAGTAAACCTCAAAAGGTTTACCAACATCAGGGATGACTAACACTGGAGCACTCGTCAACCTCTGCTTAAGCTCCTGAAAGCTTTCCTCACACTTATCCGTCCAAATAAAAGGTTGGTCCTTCCGGGTAAGCTGCGTTAGAGGCGCCACTATCTTGGAGAATCCCTTTATGAATCTCCTGTAGTAGCCAGCTAGACCCACGAAACTTCTGATCTTAGTTACCGACTTGGGACTTTCCCATTTTACCACTGCCTTAACTTTTGCTGGATCCACTGCTATACCCTAGGCGGATATCACATGTCCCAAGAACTGCACTTCTCCCATCCAGAATTCACACTGGGATAGTTTAGCATACAACTGCTTCTCCCTCAAGATACTAGGCACTACCCTCAGCTGTTCTGCGTGCTCCTCCAAAGTCTTGGAGTAGATGAGTATGTCGTCTATGAAGACTAAGACAAACTTATCTAAGATTGGTCTGAAAATCCTATTCATGTAGTCCATAAAAACAACCGGAGCATTGGTCACACCAAAAGGCATAACCACGTACTCGTATTGTCCATATCGGGATCTAAAGGCTGTCTTCTATACGTCATCCGGTTTCACCAAGATCTGGTGGTACCCTGACCGTAGATCAATCTTTGAGAACACTGACGCCCCATGTAATTGATCCATCAGATCATCTTTTCTCAGAAGGGGATACTTGTTCTTGATTGTCATCTTGTTCAATTGCCTGTAGTCCACACACAGATGTGAACTTCCATCCTTCTTCTTCCCCAACAACACTGGTGCTCCCCATGTTGACGTACTAGGTTGTATGAACTATTTTCCCAAAAGCTTCTCAATCTGACTTTTGAGTTCTACCAATTCTGCTGGAGCCATACGATGTGGAGCCATCGGCATTGGGTCGGTTCCTAGCACCAAATCGATAGAGAACTCCACCTCTCTATTGGGAGGCAACCCTAGCACTTCCTTTGGAAACATCTTCAAACTCGTGCACTACCAGATATCATACATCTTTTCCTCCTTCTCCACATCTAGATACATGAAGATAATGAAGCACTGAGCGCCACCTTGTATTTCCTTCATAACCCCTTGAGATGACAACAACTCAGGCCCCTCTGAGTTGGGAAACACTAACTTTTTCTCTTGACAATCTATAAGAATGCGATTGGCAGAGAGCCAATCCATTCCCAAGATTACCTCCAACTCCTATAGAGGTAGGCATATTAGATTCACCTTGTACACACGTCCTTCTACCTCCACAGGACACTTGACACACAAAGACGATGTCCTGACCAAACTGGATGCCAGAGTAGATACTACAAGGTCACATTGTAGCTCACAAACCGACAGACCTAATCTTTGCACACAAGTTTCAGACACAAAAGAGTATGTCGCTCTAAAGTCATACAATACACACACATATTCACCAACAATCATACAACAACCCATGACAAGGTTACCTGAGCCCGCTGCCTCTTCTCTAGTCACGACATACACTCTGCCTGTTGCCTGAGGCAAATTGCCTTGCCTCCTCTGTTGGTTCTGGGCTAGGACCTGAACTAGGGTACGTGTCGCTGCCTTCGAAAGGGTGGGGCAATCCTTGCCAAAGTGGCCTTCCTTTCCACAATTGTTGCACCTCTTGAAGCCTACCAGTTGGGGGCAGACATTCCTCATGTGTAGTCCCCCACACTGGTATCACTAAATCTTACTCTGTTGGGAAGAAGACCCCCTAGACCCTTGAGACTAGAAATGAGGCCAAGTATAGGGTTTCCTTCTCTCTTTGTGCGTATGCCTGTACCCAGATGGCCCTCCCACTCTCTGCTGGTGTGGGTGTTGGGTTTCCACCTCCACCTTCATCTTCTCCATGACCCTAGCCTTCTCCACCAAGGCTGCAAAGTCCTTGATGGACAACGGAGCCACCATGAAATGAAGATCCCCACGGAGGTCGTTCTCGCATTTTGTGCATCGCCACTCTTCATCCAGCGATAAGGTGTAGAAACAATTGAGATGTTTGAACATTTCTGCGTACTCAGCCACATATTTATTCCCTTGAGTCAACTGTAGAAACTCCACCTCTTTAGCATATTTGACGTTGTCGGGGAAGTACTCGAAGAGAAACTTTCTCCTAAAGAAATCCCAAGTAACTGGTTCCTACCTCTCCTCCATGATAGACTTCATACTCATCCACCAAAGTTCAGCCTTACGTGTGAGCATGTACACCGCAGAGGCCAACCCACTCTCCTCATGGCACATCTTAGCATCAAATATTCTCTCAATGTCTTTTAGCCATTGATTTACGACATCTGGACTGGTCTTTCCATTGAACTTGATTGGATGGTGCTTTAGGAAGTCTTCCAAACCCCATTCCCGATGGAGAGGTCTTAGTTCAGGACCGTGAACAGGGGCAGCGGTCCTGTTTTCCTCCAACTAGCGGAGGGCCTCCATGTGCTGCCTATGGGCATCCTCAGCAACCAACCTTGAGCCCCCATGTGCTGAATCACAAATTGTTGATGCTCTAAAGAGTCTACCAGGTCTCGCTCAAGCTGGAAGCCCTTGCTAAGGCGAGAGGAGTGCTCTCGCTCAAGCTGTAAACTCTCGCTTAAGCGGGACTACGACAGTGACCCTGGGGATTTCGAGAGCTCTCGCTTAGGCGAGGTTGTCTCGCCTGAGCGAGAAACTTCATCGCTCAAAGACATAGCCCCTCGCTGGGCGAGTGCTCGAGCAGAAATCTGGGCGAGTTTCTGCTATTCTCGCCTAGACGAGACGAGCTCGCTTGGGCGAAAATATCAGTTCTCGCCCCTGTTCACGCATACATGGCAACACACCAATCCAACAGAATGTCCAAACCATTTTCATACGAATCCAAACATCATACAAGTATAAGAATCATGAAACAACAGAAGAATAACCAATAATATGCCAAGAACATGAAAAACCCTAGCTTCCCTTACCTCGGGTGGGGCTAAAAATGCTAGCATAGAAGTCCATTGATAAGAGGGGAGTACAACGACTTAAACCAATGAAGTAAAACTGGAGGAGACTTTAGAGTGAAACAGTGGTTGCTCCGATGATGCCCTAATAGAGCTCTACGTTTTTAGCTACAAGTAAGTAGAGGAACAATTTTTTCTAAAAGTTGGCAGAATGAGGGTGTTAGGGTTGGTTTAGGTGGTTTTGGGCACCTCATGGGCCGACCTTAGGCCCTAAAGATTGGGACAACCCTTTAACTATTTGGACAGAAATTAATAGGCTTTACACAAATTACAATTATTAAAATATAGAATTAAGTACTCTATTTTAAGTATTTTCTTCATCCTCATAAGGAGAGTTATTAGTATCATTATCCATATCCTCTATATTTGAAAGATCACATACCCATGATTGATATAATTATTCACACCATCCCAATGGCAAATTCAGATATGCTTTCACTTTCTATTCTCATCATGAACTTAGATATGAATTCATTAAGAATTAAATGGTGGTGTGAATTTTGGATGTATATGGCTAAAAACATGTTTTTGGACACAATAATGATTTGTTAGAAAACCCTTCATTATTGTAATCATGTATGATTTTAAAAGTTTTGAAATTTGTTTTTCTTATGCTTATCAATATGTTATAAGATTCATGGTTTCCAAATTCACGATGAAACCCAATGTAAATTATAATTCATTTCTTTTTTTTAAATCTTTTAATTTTTATTTTATTGTTATTTTTTTTTGAATTTGGTACATCAACATTCAAATTTTAGTCGTTGTTATTTTGTACAAAATTTTAGCATTTTAAATAAGCTAATTAAAATAAGAAATCATCAAAGTGATCTCTCTTGTATAAAATTGTTTGTCAAAAATGTTATCTATTTATGTTTATGTACCGCTAGCAATTAACATCACTGTCCAAAGACTTGACATTGTTGGTGCATTAGGTGTCTTGAGATGAATTATTGCATTATTCGAATGTATTAGTGATAGGATTTTGTTTATGTTGTGAACATAATCACATTACTTATTTTGATCTTAATTAAGCTACTATTGCTTTAATATTTGCTAATTTGAATTTGATTCCAAATCTTAATGGAATAAATTTCAAGGATTGAAAAGAGAACATGGACATTTTTCTTGGGTGCATGGATCTTGCATTAAGGATTGAGAAACTCACTTCTCTTATTGGCTCTAGTACCTCTAAAGAGAGGAGAGATTACGGAAAATGAGATTGCTCAAATCTCATGAGTCTTGTGATCATTACAGGTACCATATCTAAAGGTATAACAAGTGTCAAAGGTTTCCCTGATTGAAATTAAAAAAGAAATTTGCAAACAAAAAAAAACGATAAGGTAGAAACAAATGTTCTTTTTCAGAGTTTAATTTCCATAAAGTATAAGGGAGAAAGAAATGCAAGGGAGTACATTATAGAAATGTCAAATATGGATTCATAACTTAAGGTAGTAAAGATGCAACTTTTTCCAAAAAATATTTTATGAGAAAGGATTGTAATTTTATTAACAAAAGAATTGAATGGGAAGAGTTTGCAATTTTATCCACAAAAATTATATGAGAAGTTGGTTATTTTAAGATATCTTATTACTGTTGAAAGGAGAAATAGTCTCTTAATGAGCTCATTTCATACCATGTTCAAGAAATGGAAAGGCTGAAATAGAAGATGACACAAAATGCTTATTTTGTAAGCACCTCTAATGACAAGGACAAAAAGAAAAGAAAATTGAGATCCTAAGAATGAAGTTGCTAAGGATCTAACACAAAAGAAACAAAATTAGGGTAACAAATATTTCTTTTGTAGTAAGCTTGGACATATAAAGAAGAAATGTACCAATTATCATGTTTGGCGTGCAAAGAAATGTATGCTTTTTGTCTCTAGTATGTCATAAGGTCAATACTAAAATTGACAATACTGACTTGCATTATGACATAGGTTCATAGGTCACATCTCTATAAATTGAGTTGATCGACTTGTGACAAATGGAATCTTGGATTCTCGAACAATAAGCAACTACTTTATTGGTTATTCTGAAAGATTCAAGGTCTTTAAATCTTGTGATCCCAAATTGAAGAGAATTTTTTTCAGATAGGAACTGCCACATTGTTTTAGGTATTGAGTTTAGGGGAAGAACAAGGTTAGGAACTTTGTCTTAGAGGAAGAACTGGTAACAATTCCAAAATTGATTCATATAATTCCTTTTGATAAAGCAAGTTTAAAGCCTCTTCAAAATATTCCCACTCAAGATAATTACACATGCAAACATATGCCAATAAAAATCTCACAACTTCTAGCCAAGCGACAAATGCATATGTTTCATCAAAATTACCTTCCTCTTGATTATAACCTTTAACTACTAGACTAGCTTTGTTTTTCTACCTATGTTATCATCATCATCCATTTTATTTATAAACACCAATTTTGTACCAATTATATTCATATCATCACTTCTAGGGACTAGAGGCCATACACCATTACAGTGAATTGATTAAGTTCATCTTGCATGGTAATGATCCAATTACTATCATTTACATTTTTGGGTTCAACTTGTGATACAAAAGCAACATGTTCATAAAAGTTATTAAGCTTGCGTCTAGTAGATACTCCTTTATCAATGTCACCAATGATGTTGTCCTTTAGCAGCCCTTTCGGAGTAGTCCAATCCTTTGGTAAGTTACTGTTAACATGAATTTTAGTTGATTGATTTTCTTTTTTCGTTGATTCATTTTCTATTCCAACTTACTTTCTAGAATAGTATCATCATCTTCATCTACATCAATTACCACTTGATCTTGGCATTGGCAACAAGTCTTTTGAAAGCATGATAGGTATCATTTTTGGATGCTAAAAACAGTGTCCATGTAAACCTAGAGAAATCATCTACTATTACCAATGCATAAAATTTCCAATCAAGGCTCATGATTCGTGAAGGTCCAAATAGGTCCATGTGAAACAATTCGAAAGGTCTTTCAAATGAACCACACTTTTTAGGTTTAAAAGAGACCTTAGTTTGTTTTCCTTTTTGGCATGTTTCACATACCTTATCCTTCTCAAACTTAAGTTTTAGTAGTCCTTCAACCAATTGTTTTCTATTCAACCTGTTTAAATGTGGCATATGAATGTGACAAAATCTTCTATCCATAACCATTTGTCATATTCTTTTGTAAGAAAATAATGTATGCTATTTGATGCATGCTGCATATCAAACAAGTATATGTTGTTAAATTTTTTCCTGTTAATACAATGCTACCACATGCATCAAAGATAAGACAATGACTAGGTTAAAACACTACTTTATATCTCTTATCACAAAGTTGGCTTATACTTATCAAATTAAGCTTTATCCCCTCAACTAGGAGCACATTTTTTATGTTGAATGAGGATCCATTGCTTATGACTCTAGTTCTAAGTATTTTTCCTTTGTTGTTATCTCCATAAGTTACAAATCCTAAATCCTTCATCCTTCAAGCTCAACTTTGCAAATTTTGTTTGATCACCTATCATATTCCTTGAAAATCCACTATTTAGATACCACAAATCTTTCTTGTCACTCTTTATGACCTGCAAAATAGATTTACATTACATGTTACCCTTGATAGATGGGGTCCAACATGGTTAATCCTTTCTTGCTAGTGGAAAAGAAATTAGCAAACTTATTGACTTTCTTTTCACTAAAAGAATTGTAGCCAATTCCAGCCTTTCCAAAAACACAAGTTGGTAATTGTCATGCTTGTTTTTTTATGATAGAGAACTTACTTGGCTTGATGATGATGACTCATATCCAACGTGAGACACAAGTTTGCTTCTTCACTTACTTCTTGTGATGAGTTAGTTGTTGAATCATCATTATTTTCCCAAGAAATATAAGCATGTCTTTCCTTGGGCTTGCTTTCCTTTTTCATGTAAACACCTTTCTCTTTGTTTAGATTAATATTTTGACATTCAATCTTTATATGTCCTTGTTTACCACAATTGTAACAAGTGAAATTAGTAGTAATATTTGAATCATTGCGTTTAGAATTGTACCTCATTTGGTTACCTTTGTTACCTCTTCTTTTGAGATACTTTTCAAACTTCTTGACAAGTAGATTGAGATTCTCATTCTCACTTGATTTAGCCACTCCCTCATCATTTTCCTCATCTTTCTTGATGTTTGACTTCAATTCTATATTCTTCACCTTTTTTCTTACTACTATCTTTTTCATTCAACATATTCATCTCAATATCATGCTTTTTATGCTTTTTAACAAGGAAAAATGGTCATGGTTAACAAATCCTTTGATTTTGAAATGGCCATGACTTTAGGTTGCAACTTCTATCAAGACACTTCAAGACCTTGATGTCTAGCTCCTCTTTGTCAAATTCCTTTCCCAAGCCTTTGAGATGGTTGATAAACTCATACTCTTGTTTCAATGCATGTTTTCTAGCCCTCTTCACATAATTGGTTCCTTCATGTGTGACCTTAAGCACATCCTACATATTCTTTGCACAACCACATTAAGAAACTCTAATCCAGAGGTTCCAAGGCTTGTCACTCTGCTCATTATTAACTATATGCTTAGAAATGAATGGTCCATATCATGATTGCATTCCAAATTCCTTGGTCAATTTATTCAATGAAAATTTTTATTCAAATTTTGCAAAACTGATAATTCACACCACTAAACATAGGAGACCTATGCATAGAAGCACCTTCTACGAAAGGAAGTTTGTTTTCAGCCATTTCAAAAACAATTTTAGGATCAAACTTGAATATATTTTAAGAACCGACTTTGATACCAATTGTAAGTAATAAAAGAAGTGATTAGCCAAGAAAGGGGGGGTGTTGAATTAGCCTTTTCGAAAATTTTAGTTCCTTTTAAACTTGTAAAAACACTATTGATTGAATCAGAATGACCAAGAACTTTGTATACAATTAGTTCTGGAACATGCATTCTCAATCGGTTGAAGATAGAGTTAACAAGTTAATTTCATTAAACAGAAAGTCAACCAAAGAAATCAATATTTTTCAACAGACTAAAAGACAGAAACAATCGATTGAAATAATGGGAAATTATGCCAAAATGAAATTGATGATAAACTCAAACAATTTTAGCAATTCATCAAGATTGATTCCAATCAGTAATCCAAATAAAGCTAGAGCTTCAAATGATATCAAATCACCTAAATACCATACAAAGATTACTAAAAATAAATTTCTTGAAACTTTTTATCAAATAAAAATCAAAGAGAGAAAGATCAAACACGTGCACACAAATTTTTATACTGGTTCACTCAAAACTGAGTTACATCTAGTTAGTTAAGGCAACCTAAGCCTCACTTTGCATCATTTCAAAAGATTTACACAATCCATCAAGATTACATTTTTGTAAAAGAAAAAATGGAACCAAGACTCTTGAATCCCACAATAATCTCAACAAAGCACATCAAGGCTCGCACTTACAAACTTGAGTTACATCTAGTTCGTCAAGGCAACCTGAGCCTGACTTTGCAGTATTTCAAAAGATCTACACAATCCACCAAGATTACACTTTCAAAAAAAAAACACCAAGACTCTTGAATCCCATAAGAATCTCAACAAAGCACATCAAGAATCCTACTTATAGACCTGGAATCCCACCAAGCAACACTAAGAAAGCTAAGAAAGATCAAACCTTGGTGATAGCTCTAACTAGCCAACCAAACCTCTTTCTCCAAGTCTCTACACCAAGAAAAATGCTCCAAGAAATCAAAGATCACCACCCGAACAATTGTAGATCTATATAGTTAAGAGATAGAGAATTTTCCAAAGTATTCACATTAATTTCGTGCTCAAAATGTCAACTATATTTGCTCTCTTTGAAAATCATGACTTTATATTCTATCTGTTAGCATATTCAATAGGTTAATTTATCTATTTAATTTGTTGATTTCACTTGACTTAAGTAAAATTAGTTGCTTGAAAGTTAATTCAGTTGAGTGAATATGTTAATAAGAAAACTATAACGGCTAGCTAATTAATCTGTTAAAACCCATTTAACAAGTTAAAAAACTACAACCAAACATAAGACACCTATACTATGTCAAATTGTCTTCATATGGAGCTCCAATCTTCAGGCTTCAAGATCTTCATGTGAAAGCCAGATTAAGCACACATCAAGCTTGATCAACACACCATTTCTTCAAGTCTTCATCAATCTATCAACACTTCATATCTTCATCAAGTTTGCTTATGCAATATCATCATCAAATCTCCAAGCATCAAATTTATTTGTCCTAACAAAGGGATACTCTAGTTGCCAAGGTAGAATATTTTAATTCAATCAATGCCCAAAAAGAAACTTACAAATTCAAGAAATGTAAAAGATTCCCTATGCATCAACTACAAGGAGTTTGATGTTTCCCCAAGTGTGTGTGGATCTAGATATTGCATACATGGTTGGAATGTTGGATAAATATTTAAGCAATTCAAGAATGAATCATTAGAAAGTAGCATAAATGGTTTTGAGATATATAAAGAGCAAAAAGGATTACATGCTCACATATGAGAGGTCAAAACCAGGAGGGGATTATTTGATATTTTGACTAAGATTTTGCTAAATGTAAAAGTAGTTTGAGACCCACTTTAGGCTAGATCTATCTGTTGGTTACTGGTGTTGTTTTTTGGCACAGTGCCATGCAAACGTTTACTACATCATCTACCATGATACAAAATTTGTAGCTTGTTATGAGCCATCTAATAATGGGATTTGGCTAAGGAACTTTGTCATTAGGTTACAAGTCTTGAAAGGAATTAAAAGATCATTTAAGTTATATTGTGACAATTGATAAGTCCCTTATCTCTAGAGTTTTTCCTTACCTTATTGCATTGTTTTAGGTAGGTTAAGATGTTAATTAGGAGTTATTAGTCTTGAATTAGTTTAGTTCGGTTTCTAGTCTAGTTTTGCAAAAGTAGTTTAATTAGGTGTTTTTAATGCATTTTTAGTATAAACCTTAGAAGTACTATTAGTTCGATCTAGTTTAGCATATAAGATAGGCTCACAAATAGATAGTAGCATATTATTTTGGTTCTAGGTTAGATATATAGGCATAGAAATAGAGTTGGTCTAGGTAGTCTAGTTTTAGACGCTTTTAGGAAGCATTTAGTGTGCCTAACATCTAATTTTGAGGTTTTTGAGTTTGATACAGAGATAAAGATCAAGGAAGATTGCAAATGTCCATGGAAAACCATAAGAGAAATATGATCCAGTCAATTTGCTCCAAAATGGCAAAGTTGACTTTTTGGTGAAAGTGTTGACCATGATTAAATCGGCAAAAAGTTGAAAGAAGGCCTAGCTTGTGAAGGGCTTCGAAGAAGGAAAGGTAAAGCTGTTGTGAGCCAGTGGGCTTTGCTTACCTGTTGTAGCAAGTCCTGGAGTACAAGATAGCACCAAACATGATGGAATGGACCTGATTTAGCCAATGTTAACTGCTTGGAAACCTACCACCTGAGTTAAAAGTTGATATTGCAAAGTAGTTAGGTGAAGTAGGTTAGTTTAGTTAGTAATAAAACTGGTGGAACTAGTTACAAGTGTTGCATAGTATAAGCTTTGGCGCCACTAAATTCATTCAAACAGATCCATTTGAACCATTCACACACACACACCATCCATTCCATCCATCACGCGAACCATTCATTCTCTTTCCACCACAGAACCACGTTTCTTCTTTCATTGTTTTCTCCACATTCTGCCATTGTTTTGATGATTCGTGGAGTTGTTTTGGGTGATTCAATCCAATTACACTGAATCAATTATTGTAAGCATGATTTTCTTTAATAAATTGATGTATTCTCTATGTTTCCATTGTTCATCTGCTATGATTTCACATTTCTTCTACTAAATTGAACTTGTGATTCAAGTATGCTTAGTTTAGAGATATTGAGCCACTTCAATACTGAAATTTGGATGAAGCCTTCTTGAATTTCAAAAGGTGCAACCATCACCTTACTTAGATATCAAATGTTTTTTTATCTAAGCTCAATTATACATAAACCATACAACTTGAATCACAAAACTGAATTTTGTAGAAAACGTTCATTGTTTCATTTGTATTTCAAGTTCAGATTCAATAATATTGTGTTTCTCATGCTTGATTTGTGTTTGTAACTTCATCGTAATATTATACATAATGTTTCTGAACCATTTCCACACTCAATTCACCATTCATTGCATCCAATTCATTGTTCACGTGTTTGTTCATTAAAATCGTTAATTAGGTTTCGTAATTTAAGAATTTGAGCTTTACTTAATTGTTTTGCATGATTATTGTTCGCATAATAAATAGAGACTGCTTTGAACCGTTCTGTATCATCATATTTTCATTTCATACATTAGAATTCTAGTTTTAATGTTGTCGTGCACCCACGCACATGAATGTTCTCGGGAAACTTTTCCAGATTTTTTATTCTTGTATATTTGAGATTTAATTCATTTCTAGTGGTTGAATTGTATTTCATTTCAATGTTAGAGGCATCATGCATGTTTAGATTGTGCTAGGACATCCACATTGTTGATCTACGCATATGCACACACTTAGTTCATCTTTAACTTCCATTAAACACTTTAGGTGCATTTTAGTTCATGTAAGCACTTCATCAAACACTTTGCATTCACCTACATTCATACCATTTTAGGTTCATTGTAGTTTCAGTTTTAGTAGATTTTATTAGATTTCCTCCCATTTCACAAAACAAGTTCAATAAATCATTCACTTGCTTTTGCCTATCTTTCAGATTTATTCTTGCTTTATCACTATACTATATTGGTTAGTATTAGTGAGGAAATCAAGTTTTGATTAAATCTCTACGTGACAAGAGCTTTATCAACAATGTATTAGTCATCTTATATTACAATAGTAATAGGAGTTTGACCAAGTCAAAACACATTCACATTAAGTTTCTAGTTGTCAAGAGAATGGTACACAATATACACATTTTTATAGAACATATACAAACACACTCCATGATAGTGGATTCTCTTATGAATGGTCTTCCATCCAAGGTCTTTCATGAACATACTATTTAGATAGGTATTCACAGTTTAAGGAATTTTTAGTTTGGTGGGAGTTAGTCATTTATATATTTCACATTCTACGTTTGGTATTATGTTTGCATACTTTTGTATTTGGATAATTTCTTTCGACCAAATATACATTTTGATATTCAATCATTACACCTTCTATAATACTATTACTGTTTGAAAATTGACATGTACAACCCACCTTCATGTGATTTTCATGCTACAAATTTAATTAACTTTATGTCTTTTAGTTATGTCAATAATAGTAATCATTGATGAGTTTAGTTATAATTTATATAATGAAAATTGTTGTGGTTCTATGTATTGATATAACTGATATATCTAAAGTATCTAATGGAAAATTTTTAGATAATAAAGTTTGACACATTTGTCAGGATACATATGTGATCAATGGAAGATTGCTCGTATGTTAGGATCGTTATATGTTTAGTTAAAGTTATAAAGTGGTTTGTAAATATTATATTTATGACTGAGAGAATAATAGTCATGGAAATTTATTGTGTAGATACAATAAAGTAATATTTTGATTTGATGAGTGGTCAAATTATAGTTATTAAAATATGGAATGTAATTGACAAAAGTTACAAAATGGGATATGGCCCCATTTATATGAAAGCTAATATTATGCACTATATTCTATGTATTCTTTTCGTCCCTATAAGGAGAGAAACAAAAGCAATATGTAAGGTCCTTTACATTTAGAAGATCCCATACCCGTTATTGATATCATTATCTACATCACTCCCAATGAAAAATTTAGGTGCGCTTTTCCATTTTATTTTCATCATGAGTGAATTCATTAAGATTAACATCTGATTGTACTATGAATTTTGGATCCATATAGGTATAATCACATGGTTGGACACAATTATTATTTGTTAGAAAATTCCCTTAAACCAAAGTCTTAGATTTAAACCTTGAACTTTGTCTTGATACTCCTCACCATGTCCTAGACTTTGATGACCTCTTTAGTAATTCAACTAAGTTTCAATAAAATATTTTTAAGTCTAAGTAAGGATAACTTTAACTTGAAATAAAAATTTTCAATATAAGTTTAGTTTAATATTGGTAAATATAGTTTTAATTTTATGTTAAATAATATAATTTTATCTTATTATTATCTATGTCATATTCAACTTAATCTCGTGATATTTGGAACTAGGATTAAAATTATTTGTAGTTTTTGATGATTTTTGCTTTTCTAATATTTTTCCATGCCAATTAATGTTGTTAATACTATTTAATGCTCATAAATAAATTGATGTGGTAAAAAAGTATTGGAGAAATAGAAAAGAAAAAAACACAAAATTAATAAAGGTAATTTTAATCCTTTATAAGTAAGCCTAAAATAGTGAAGAATTTTATAATTATCACTTTTTACGGAAATTCAACAGAAAAAAAAAACTCAGTAAAAATATATAATCTATAACCAATCTTTGTTAAAAAGAAGAATACTCCACAAAGTAATGGTTTTACAAAGAAATGTCGCTCTCTTTATATTGTCAATTAGAAATTCTATTAATCTTGTATTAAGAAGCTCTACAAGTGATTGTTGTGTGCAAATCAATTAGTTCACATAGTATGACATAGATTCCATACTTAATTATGGTTAAAACTACCAACGTTTTAATAGAAATTTTCTGTCCTTTTGTTAGTTCTTTATTAGAGTATGATTGTTTTGCTAATATCTTTCCTTTTATCACTCAACTTTGGGATTGAGTGCTTATGATTAGGCCAAAAGCTATAGCCATTACTTAGGGCGACACTTTTTCTTCTTAGGAGTGTAGCAACCTACACGCCAGTTGGCCCACCTAGCCTCCATCATAGGATAATTGGTGCACGTTGCAACAATCTCCCCCCAGCAATTGTCGCACTAGGAGTCGAACTTGTGACCTTAGCTTTGATACCAATTTTTTGATTGATCGCTTACCTCTATACTAAAAGCTATAGCCATTAGTTAGGACACAACTCCTTTTACTTAAGAGCGTAGCAGCCCAAGCACCACGATTCAATTGTAACTTGACCAACCTGGCCTCTACAATGGCACAATTAGTGCATCCTACAACACATACAAACTCATAATGGATTTGTTTGCGTTGCTAAAATCGACATGGGAATCCATAAGTGAATGTTGGTGAAGAGTAGACAAACTAAAATCAAATTTATGTCTTTTCAGGTTTACATGTTTTCAATGTATAATTAGTGCTAACATTATATAGTCTTCGTATAATATTCATTTAGTCTTGTATAAATTCTAGTTGTTTTACACTTTTAAAAAGACTTATGGTCTTTTCTGGACTCAATTTTTCTTCTATCATGAAATTGGTTTTCCTTATTCAAACTTGTATATGTGATTAAGTGAATGTAAACTTAGTATTATTCGTTATCATAAAAATCATGGGTAGTCTTAAGAAGATTATATTGATTGATAAGAATTAAACTATAATTAAGGACGAAAAATGAACCCATCCTCACAAGTATTTTTTGAACTTATTCAAATTTTGACAAAGAATCTCCACATTAACTTAGTATAAGTATGAGGATGAGAATGTCTAATGGAAAACCATCCAGCCACCAAAACCCTGACTAAGAAAATAGAAGAAGATGAAGCCTCATGGAGGAAGACTCTACATTTGAAGAGTGGAATGCAAGAATTTTTTCCTTCCTCTTAGTCTTGTACAAATATGTTTTGAGTAATTTTATATTGTAGATGCATGTATAGCTATATATTTTCTTTTGTAAAAAGTGGAAGAATTAGGAGTTCAAAGAGTTTTCATTGAGGATATAATGGATAGCTAAGCCTTTATTCACACATCCATACTATCAACAAACAAGCCAAGTTTTATAAATTATCAGAGAAGCACTACTTATCCAATGTGGGACTTCAAGGAGCAAGGCTTTAAAATTGACACTGAACTTCAACCCTTTTCTATTAGGTGGTCAAAATCCTAATTGTAGAGTCTAACAAGGAGCATGTCATGACTATTCCATGTAGCTAACACAATCTTGCACTTCATCCTTGCAAATGGAGCTCATAATGGCTTTGAAAAAGCAAGTTTGGAAAGATGTTGGACTTGAACAAGGCTAGAAATGAAAATCCATCTCAGGTTTTAACTTTGCTTACTATTTTGGTCATAACTTTGTCCACATATGTCTAATTGAGTTGAAACTCGTTGTGTTGGATTCTAGACTCAAAGAGCTTTAATTTGAGTACAAGAAAGTATTTTTTGGGAGCTTTGAGATAGATGCAAATCAAGCTAGAATATAGGAATAAAAACTAACTTGTACAACAACTTGTGTAGCTGCACTTTGTGCTTTTTAGTCCCACATCCCCTAGATCCTAGAGTGTTTATGGACTCTACACTTTGAAATAAGAGGCATGGTCGCTCTTTGTACTCACTTTTGTTACGTAGATGAGCCCTAAAAATCAATAAGGTTTTGATGGCAAAAGAACTTTACCAAACGAGTAAGTCTTTGGTCAAAAGGAAAATTGATTAGACGACTAATTGAGAGCTTCTACAAAAGTAGTGAGAATGAGAAATTAATTAATGTTGTTTGAAATTCAAAATATATGATGTGTAGTATTGCTTGCATGTGCTTAATTGATTTATAATCATACATTATGTGTAGAAATGAAAACAATAAGTTTGGTAATGCAAGGCCAAATATAAGCATTAGGCGAGTCTAATGATTAAAGGAGTCGTGGTGTAAGATTAATATAACAATAGAAATCATCAAGCAAGTGCACTAGACGACCTAAGTGTCTAGACAGCCTAAGTTATTCTATTAGACGACTAAGGTGTTTGACAACTAGGGCATTAGATGATTAAGGGTTAGACAACCCAAGATAACTTTAGTCATTTGACAACCTAAGTGTCAGACGACCTAGGTATTAGATGACTTAGGTATTAGAGGATCTAAGTGTTAGACGACCTTTAATGTTGGAATTTTTATGGTATGCTTTGATGGTCTCAAACATGTTTTTGATATTTAATTAATCATGTGAATTAACTTATTCATACAAGCATTTAAAATAGAGATTCAATGATATGAATTAAAATGAATACTATCATTTTAGAATGAGACTTTTTTTGAATCAAACGTTCCAATGAAATAAATATTGTGAGAAATATGATGAATGAATTGTTTGACTGAATGAAAGATGTTATTGCTCTAAGAATTCAAATGGAGAATCATGTTGCACAAAGTTTCCTTAACAAGATAATTTGTAAATGTTGAAGAGATCATAATTCAAAAAGAGCATAATTCAAAATTAAGTCTGAGCTAGATCACAAAGGGAAAGAAGATAACCTAAAGAGCACTCATAGATTCATAATTGAAGTATTGAAGAGAGAGATTGAAGATTCTAATTGAAGAATTGAATCAAACAATTGATTATGTGATTCCATATAAAAAAGATGAAATGAGGAGCTACAATTCAAAGTCTCAAAGGCTAGCTGAAGTAACATATATATAATGAAGGTTGATCCATACGAGAAGAAGACGAACAAGAGAAAAGAAAAAGAACAAAGTGTTGTAAATTTTGCATATCTATATTGTCTTGAAGAATTTGGGTTGAGAGCTTGAATGTTGTATTATCCTTCGTTGAGTGAAGTTGTACTTGTGAGTTTTGTAGTACATTCCTACTAAGAATGTAATTTGGTTGATATTGAGTGTAGCTTGGAGAGGTTGTACTCGTGTACTTGAAAAGCTTAAAACTCGTGTAACCTGGAGATGATGAATCTCGTTACTAATCAAAGTTGTTGAGTAGCGAAACTTCTTAAGTAGGTTGCTTAAGAGACTGGACGTTGCCTCAAATGGAGGTGAACCAGTACAAATTTTTTGTGTGCATTCTCTCTATCCCTAAACTTTTATTTTTAAGTAGTGAATTCATTTGTAATTGTATACTTGTGCACGTAGCTTTTGAATTTGTTTTCAGACTCTATTCATTTCCCCCTCCTTCTAAAGGCACATCGCACCACCAACTTTTGCTTTTAATGAGAATTGAGAACCCCATTGTGTGCCAATCTTGTTATTCTTCAAGTACACGAAAGTCATCTCTGTAGGAGTATTTCCTTCTAGACTCTCTACCAAGGAATCTTCCTTGGAAGGGAGGTTTTAGTACCGAGTTTTCCATTGAGAAGCTAGGCAAATGTTTAAAATTTCTATACATTTCTGTTTTATGCTTCTACTGCCACGGAGAGTGGAGGGATGCTTCTATCAATGTCAAACTTTTTAAATTAGGTGTGGGGACAAGGATATAGATGTACATATTTGCAAAATCTCCTCCCTATAACCATCATAATACTTGTCCCCGCTCATAGATCCTCGTCATAAATTACTAAAACAAATTTCGTTTATTAGGTAATCTTAAAAACTTATATTAACTGTCTTTGGTCGTTAGTTTTTCTAACTTACTTCTAGGGCTCACATTTGATCAATTGTACTCATTTATATAACTATTTGACTTTTATCCAATTGTTATTTGATACTTCAATTTGGAATTTATGAAATTATACTTTTTTCTTGATATTTGACATTGGGAAAAAGAAATTGTGTATCCTTTTAACATTGAATCATTGATAATATCATGTTTCCTTTTGTGTTATTAATATTTTTTTGTAAAAAATATTTAATTAATATTTAAAATAGTATGGGGTGGATGGACGATGATCTAGATTCAAGGATGGAGATAGGGAAGTAAAACTTGCACCCGCTTTGCATCATTACCATCTAAAACTATCATCTATTCATGTACCAAATTGTGTATACCTTAATAACATCTCTCGTTTTCACTATGACAAATAATACAAATTTTGTGTTTAAGAATGAAACATGTTACTCATTGTCTATCTTATCGTATAATTTACTTTGTTTTGTTCATAAATTTATAAATGTTTCAGAACTTTTGGAATTCAACTTATAAATGACAGTTGTGATTATAAGAAAATAGTTGATATCTTTTTCCAAAGAAATCAAAGCCTGTATAATAAAAAAGGAATTTGTTTTAGAAAAAAAAACTATGACACTATTAGAGCATGTTTTCCTAAATATATTAATTTCAATTTCTTCTACGAAAGAATTTGTCTAATCTACTTGTTCAAAATATAGACAAACACAAAGAAAGTATACAAGCATTTATAAAAACATATATCCTTAATTACTCATTGATCCCAAGTTTGGTAGGAAAGTTTCAAATTGGTCCCTACTTAGATTTTGGTTTCAAATGAGTCCGAAATTTTGTTAAAATGCTTCAATCAAGTCCTTTTCGTATAATTTCCAAAAATGGCGTTACGAGGGTGCTGATTTGGCAAAGTGTAATGGATATGTGTCAAAGTTTTTAAATTTGATGTGCTACATGTCAACTTTTGCCTTTTATGCCTTTTATGATGTTTGCCTTAATGTTGTGGCTCTTTCTTCTTCCTCATTACACGAATGACACCAAAGTAGCCACCTATGGCTTCTTCCTTCCTCAATCACAAAGACATTGTCACCTCCACCCAATTGAAATTGTCCTCGATGACTTCAGCCATAATCGGAAGCTTAAACTATGTCACCTATGCTCCTCCACACCACCATAATCCTCGCTCACGATAGGATTGAGAAATGCAATTGAAATCAATAAAATAGTAAGGGATGGGCTAGTGTTATGTGTATTTAAATTCATGAGTGGAGAAGTTTGATCAAAGAAGAGGAAAAGGATAGAGGAAGGGGATGTAGTGTGGTCGTTAAGGGGACCTAAAGTTAAATAAAAAACATACAAAAATTTTCTTTCATGAGGGCTCCTTGGTATGGTTCTTTATCCACTTGATTCTACGGTTATGCTCTTTTTTCCATTTTCTCATGTTCGATTCATTATGAAAATTTCAAGCTCATTTTTTCCTCGTCATTGTAGGTCTATGTAAGCTATGAAATCAATTCAACATGATCTAACAACAACAAAAGGACAATTTTTTGTACTAGTACATAGTAATAATAACCAACAATAATGGCAGATCCTTGTAAATAAAGAAAGCATTGGTTATAATTGAATGGGTTGAAGTAACTCCAAAAGGTTAGAGCTTTTCTTGGTCCAAATATCCAAACATCAGAAAAGATAACAATATCCATTTTTTGTCTTCTCCCAAAAGCATAATCGTTCATATTAACACAGGATCCATACTAAAATGCAATCATATTAATACAAATAGAAAAATAGAAAAAGAAAGCGCCATTTAAAAGGTATAAACTTTTTTCCTGGAGCATCATGAGAAAGGTAGAAACATTTAAAAGGAAGAGGCCACCATTGCTATCACAAGAAAGAACAAGAACAAAATGGTGTCTATTAGCATCAACATAAAGCCCATTTGTGAATTTGAGGATTTGAACCCTTTGAGGGGCACAAAATGAAGATTGGAGTATAAAGTCAAAATGAGTTCTTACAAAATGAGGGATCTTGGAGCCTACAAATTTCCAAATTTTTCTTTTATTCTCAGTTCTTTATTCTTTGGAAATGGACAAAATGAGAGGAGATTGAGTGTTGTTTATGTGGAAGGACTTCCAATTTTTGAGTTCCACATTAGAAAATAATAGTGAGCCATGTATGTAACAGTTGCCAAATAAGCATGTTTAATCATTCATTCGTTAATGATTTTAGCTCTGTTATAAAAAAAAGGACTTGATAGAATCATTTTAACAAAAATTTAAAACTCAATTGAAACAAAAATATCAACGGAACCTACTTGAAACTTTCTAACTAAACTTGGGACAAAAGAAGTAATTAAGCCAAAAATATAAGAGTACTTAATAAATCAAAGCATTTTAATAAAAAACTTATAAGAATTATATATAAGAGCATCTTAAACATAACATAAATCAAAGAATCAATATATAGAGAAAAAAAAGAGGTATAGATAATTGAAGCAAAAAGATGGAAATAAAGTTGTAAGATGCTCTTACAATATTTTTCTAAAGATGACTCCCTTTTAGTCTTAATCCAATAAACAAATATGCAAGAGGCATCCAACTCAAGGAATGTAAAAAGTAGGGAACTATAAAGTATACAAAATTATGTTAGGGAAGCTTCATTTCTCTTCTCATACCTTTTTCTCTACTTTTGAAGGAGGTCTGGGAAGATAGTGATAACAATGGTAATTATGAGGTAATAAAAGTTTTTGATGGGAAGCGTTACAAGAATGTATTCCTTTTGGTAAGAATTTAAATAATATCCACTACTAGAAAATCACCAAATAACAACCAATTTTAGAGACAAAAAATAATTAGTCACTAGTGGGAAAATAACTATGTCTTAGAATACACAAGGTAGAACATCATGCACGAACAATGAGTTTGTAGCCCCTCCTTTTTCGAATGTTAGTCAAACTAAGGGGCAAACCATTAGAGTTTCGAGTTCTCAAATCATTGCTCAAACTTTGTGTAACCTTATAAAAACATATGTTGGACCAATTGTAAGCACACAAATAGAAAATGCACTACATGGTGGAAGTGTAAGTAACCTTCATGGAGTTGGATCTATGAGAATGCCAAATGAGAGGTATTTATGGGGTATGCCTACTTCACCAAACTCCAATCAAATCAATTTGAGGAGGGATAGTTCAGAACTCGAAACTATAGGAACAAGGTTGTCGAATATATCTTTGGATGTCATAAGACAACAAATTCATGATAGTAACTATGAGATGGTGAACATGCTATCGAGTCTAATGGTCATTGTGTTGAACCCTTTGATTCAAACTTTAATCGAGAGTTTTCAAAAAGTAGCAGACCCATTGTCTCAAATATGGGATGCAATTTCCTTACTACAAATGGTCGAGATCCCTCAAGGCAACATACTAATCTCGATTAACAAAGACAAGTTAATTTTGGGATTCATAAGAATATAGGCAATCTTGATTTGAACCCAAACATAATGGGAAATGTTCAAATGCTTAAGAGAGGTCAAAATGTTGATAATCTCTTACACACGAGAACAACAAAAGAAGGAATATAAATTACATGAGAGATGATTTTGGGTATAATTATAACATGAATAATGGACAAACGAACTATGAAAATCCAATGCCAAATCTAGGCATGGAGATTGGGCTTTATAATCAAACTTATTTTGTATTTCCATTGTGAGATTTTGTACAAGAAACTGAATTTCCTAGAGGTTATAAAATACCCAAGTTCACTAAATTTGTTGGGGGAAATGGGTGAATCCATAGTGGAACATGTTGCAAGGTATTAAATTGAGTTTGGAGATTTAATGCAAAGTTAGAATTTGAAGATAAAATATTTCCGAGTTCTTTAACAAAGAGTGCTTTGTGTAAGGATTATGAAACTGATGAGGCAATGCAAGGAAATGTGAAGTTGTCAATATAATCGAGTTGAAAGTATGGCCACCTTATACTTGTAAGTTATTGCAAAAAGGTGAAGCAAATGATGAAGTGGCTCAAAGAGTTTATCCATTTGATGCATCAAAAGTTGATCAAATATTTGATATGCTATTGAAAGATATATAAATTAAATTGAGTGATGACCATAAATTGCCTTATATGGAACCAAAAGAAAGGAAAAATAATAGTAAATTCCATAATACTTACGCTCATATGATTAATAGTTGTGTGCATTTTAGGAATACAGTTAAGGATGCCCTATGTTTAGTGTTGTGTTCGATATATTTGTTACAAAATCTTTCGAGATTGAGAAAAGAAAGAAAGCAAGTATGTTGTAGGATAAACAACAAGTAACTTAGATTGAGGCAAGCCAAAAGCCATTAAATACTTTTCTTCCTCAAAAGTACCATTTAATAAGTGTGTTGGAAGGTGTCGATTTTATCCTAGGAATTAAATAATAACTAGGAGCAAGAATATGTTTGACAGGCTGTCTTTTAGTCCAAACTATGGGGCAATATTCTCTTCTAAAGATTTTTTTCATCAAAAGGCACCATGGTGAAAGTGGATGAAACCATTTTGGAAGCTAGTGCAGAATAATTGAGGCTTCGAGAAGGTTAATCCAAGTCATCCTAGCAACAAAATCATTGTTGAGATCTCAATTACACAGGTTGGGAGCACAAACTAAAGTTACTGAGACTTCAATGAAGGAGTTATTTCCATTCTACCTATGGAGTTCGGAAGTCTACACGAAATTGCTTTGTGCTATACAAATTTCATTGAAAGGATCATTATAACCTTGACATGGCGCCTAAGGTAATGTGGATTCAAAAAACCACATGCAAAAAGGATGCATCAAGATACAACTTATATCAAATCATGCTTTGAAGAAACTAGATTCAAACTTAAACCATTGATATTGTAAGTGGATATTGAAGGACATATGGTCAACAAATTACTGGTCAATGGTGGAGCTATTGTAAACATTTTGTTCAAAACAATGTTGAAAAGGATTGGTGAGGGCGAAAAAGACTTGGTGAAAAACAACATCAAAGTAATTGATTTCAATAGGAGATCATTGAGCTTAAGGGGGATGATAACACTCTATAGTCTTTGTGGTCATCCAGTCCTAAGCCAACTTTAATGTCTTGTTAGGGAGAGAATTATCCATGGGGTGGGAGCAATAACTTCGATAGCCTATGAGAAACTTTTCATGTGAAATTTAAATGGGCACCTCGAGGTGATATTAGGAGATCAAAGTTACTATGTGTTAGTGAAAAACCAACACGGCAAGTGCACTGGTCGAACATAGCAAGTAATAAGTATTTTATCGTTCTCTCCCAAGGGACTTGTGCAATGCATGACAACTCTCGCAATTCACAACTCAATTAGACACAAAGTTCACACAAACACAATGGAAACTTTTTTTTATATTTTTATCAAACAGTTGGTGTGCAACAAACAATTAATATAGTGTATTTACAATTTGTCAAGATTGGACTCCAACTATTTCATTCTCATGCATTATAAATTATCCCAATTCCATATTGATGTTAAAATAAATTCACAAGAATACTCAAATCCTATTCCTAAAGCCTTTGAGCCTATGATCACTCATCAAGTTTCAATTCCTTGAATCCTCAACAACTGAAATCATGCATTAGTTTCAAAAATCTAACATTACTAATGAACCAAGTTTTATTCCTAGATACAAGCATCCATTAGGTATTTAATTTCAAATCTAGATTCTAAAGATGTTTCCCAACATCTCAAGAATCACAAATCAAGCATGGGAACAATCCACATTAAGCATTAAGCATGGAAATCAAATACTAACTTGAATTGGTAAAGCATATATATATATATATATATATATATATATATATATAAAAAACACAATTTTACACAAGAATTCAATGTTTTATATCTAATCTCAACAATTAGAATTTGCTCTCCATGATGGAGAACCTAGGGTTTTACAAAATTGAAGAATAGAGAAGAAATTGGAACCATAAAGTTGAAACAATCCCTCTCCCAAGGTTCTTGACAACTGCTTCATGCTCCAACTGTGCCTGATCTCATTCGCATCTCTACCTCCAATTTCGTATAGCCCCTTATCCTCTCCAACCCAAAAGGGGTAAAACCTCCATGGATGAAGAAGGAAATCCAAGAAGGAGAAGGGAGAGTTTCCCAACACCCCTAATAGCCTCCAAGAGCCTCTCCCAAGCACCTAAAGTGTTTTTATTCATGCAAAAAAGAGGAATCCCTTAAAACTCTCGTAAAAACATGATTAAATAATCATATTCGCGTATTGGGATTGATATTATTGCCTAGTGAGGCCTGAAATCGATGTTTTCAAACATGTAACTTGCTGGGCGAGCCATATTTTTGCCCAACGACTCGAATACTACAGATCTAGACTATCATTTTCGCCTAGCGAGTCGGTCTGGCACCCAATGGTCATTTTTTAGCTTGCCCAAGGTGGTCTAAGGCAATATATACCTATAGGTTAGTCCTTTGTCCATGTTTGCAGTGCTGGGCTTGATTTCAATGTCCCCCGACACAGGTATTTGTCTAAAAATCAATCTTTCTTGTCCAATCATGCTTCCTTGAGTTTCAGCTTGTTTTCGTCCACCAAAATTGCTTCCTATTGTTTTATTTCACACACTCATAATAGAGGTTAGAAGTAAAAAGCATAAAACAACTAAAATACAAAACAATGCAAAAACAACATAAACTTCAGGATTAAACAAGATAAAAGTTATTGAGAAGTTGATTTTATTCACGAAACTTAATACCAATAAAAGGTAGAAAAAAATGTTATCACTATGTGGCCTATGTTGATCTAATTTGAAACTACAATGAACTTTAATTCAAAGAAATTCCATTCTCCATGGAAAGTCGAAATGGACCTCGACAAAGGATTCATTTTAAGGGCAAAAGAAGATGTGGATGTCAACATAAAAATGGATGATGAAAATGGTTGATAAGGATTTGTACTCCTCTTTCTTGATGTAGTTGGTAGCTTATGTTGAAAGCTTCGGGGATGGTTAGGGGAGACCAAATAGTATAGTAGGAGTAGTAAACAAAGAAGAGGACTTAATCAAGTATGAAGAAGTAAGTACAAACTTTTTGGATTTGAGAGATCAGTTACTTAGATCTCGAGAAAGGTGGAATCACAAGATCCACCTGAATAAATTAATCTAGAAGATGAAGAACACAAGATGCCCACCTTTGTCAACAAACTGATAAGTGGGAAAATAAAAGAAAGATTGATTGAGGTTGAAGAGATGCCTGGGTTGGATCGAAGTGATGAGCCATTATTTTCACCTATTTTCTTAACGTTTTGTACCAATCTTAATTGTTCATTTGTACTTAATTGTCTATTGTTAGTGAATTTTCATCAATTGGGCTTCATTGGACTAGTATTTCAGATTTTATTAATTATTTTGCGTATTTTGTTGTGAAACATTTTTTCTTGGCTTAGGCGTTTATTCCTAGCTAAAGAGAGGAGTGCCACGTCATCTTTGCCATGTCAACATCTGATTAGGCCAAATTTCCACATCAACTGCCTATTAGTATTGGTTTTCTTTCTTCTTTGCTTTTCTATTTTTTGGTTGTGCATTTGTGGGCCATTTTTGGGCTTAGACCAAAGAAAATCTAAGGTTTAGTGGGGTTTAGTTATGTGACCACATACAACCCCCTTTCCCCTCTTCATTATGACTTTTAACTTTTTTGAACGACCACCCAGCCTAGGGTTTTATGTTTTTCTGTACACTCAACACAATTCATGTTTTTGGTGTTCCTTTTCTCCTTTGGTTCACATTTGTCCCTGCCTTCTCTACACTTTATGATGCATTTTCATTTTCCACTGTGTTGTAAGAACAACTTCATGGCTATCTAAGCATTTGTATTAATTCCTTGAAGAGAATGCGTGAAACTTGGAGGTTTTGTTCAATATTTGTTCTTCCTAGTTGTTTTTCATCTTTATTTAGTGAAACGAATATGTGAATGCTTAATATGTAATTTGGGCATTTGTGTTAGCTAAGCTTTTGTTCATGCTTAATGATTATGGTTTGTGTTATTGACACTCTAACAATTGCTTAATCATTGAGGGTGAGATTAATTGATGTATGTTTTGCTTAATTGCATAATGAAACTCGTATAATCTTTGGTTAGTTGTTTAAATTTGTGTGGAATAAGATCTTAACAAAGCAATAAATTGGTAACCTATGATAAGTGGAATTGCATTTGAATTAGGGAGTCAATACGCTTTTATCACTGTTTAATTGTTCGTTATTTAGTTAATTACGTTTCTAAATCTATCAAACCCCCTTAATTGTGCTAGAACCTTTGATTGAAAATAGTGGTCACTAGGAGAAGACCTTGGAAGAACTCCTCGTATTGCATTTTAAGCTGTTAATTTGATTGGGTATAAAACTAGTCAAATTTGGCGTTATTGTCAAGGACCATTATTTTCATCAAAGTTAATTTTTATTGTTGTTTTGTGAAGTCTTTTATGTGTTATTTTTTGTGGTCTGTTTGTGTTTCTTGGTAGTGAAATTTTCATTTTTTGATAGTGTGTTTTGGGTGGTGTGTGACAGTCACATGAATAGTGTTCTAATAGATGAGTAGTGTTTAAGTCAAATGAATTGTGTTTATTTTTGTCTAATTAATTAGGATTTTTTATTTTGATAGCTAACCTTGTTATTTTTGCTTAAAATTGTGTGTGGTCACTTGTTTCAATCCATTTTTTGTGTGAAAAAACTCCAAAAACACTTAGTTTGGTTTTGTTTGAAAGTCACAAAAATTTTTGATACTCATATTCAGCAAAACATCAAACACATATAACTTTTTCTCTAGTTGTTAGATTTGGACAAATTATATGTGAATTTGGGGTTAGAAAAATAAACCAATGCTTTAGCATCCCCGCTTTGTCGACTATATTTTTATATTTTCAAAAAAAGGCCATTTTCTTTTTTTTCTATTCATTTTGTTTATTTTTCTTTTTTTTTCCAAAATTTCGAAAGTAGTTCATATAGTTAGACTTTTTGAATTTTGACCTCACGTTTTGTGTGGTAGGTTTTCATGATTTTAGAGTGGTTCCACAAATTTTTAGGTCATGTGGAGTTCGTTTGATTGCACTTGTAGTTTTACCCTATGTTGTTTAGATACTATATGAATTATTACATTCTACAGCATATGGTGCATAATTAGGGGAAATCCAAGGATCTTACAACCATTTGACCCTAAAATAGATAGGACATTTCATGGATCAATTTAGGCATAGTAGAAATGCATCTTAAAGTCTGAGTATTCTATTACATTCCCTGGTAGTTCTGACTTTGAGGATCCTAAGCATTATGTGCATTTTGTGCATTGCGAGCATTTTTAGCGATCTAGGCAATTGGAATTTCATACTCGTAATATGGTTCAACCTCCACCTCATTGGAGGAAACTTAGGGAGTTGGTTGCATCGAAGTTCACATATAAGAGCTTGTGTATCCAGTATCCTGAAGAGGATGTACTATTTGTTTTTAAGACTAGACTAATACACTTTGTTCCAAAGTTTCATGGTCTTGCTAGTGAGTATCTTCATAAACACTTGAAACAACGCTCTAGCGAAGGCATGGGTTGGTTTGAAAATTGAGACCAACCCAAGCTGAATGAACCATAATGGGCCGAAAAGGTTCCTCAATGATTTTTTGGAAGTAAAGAGATTAACAACTTTAGTAAAGCCAACATATACATGAGCTAAAAGAAGCTTAGCCAAACAAATTTAGGGGGAACCTGTGTGAATGAGGTAGGCTAAATTGAAGAAATGATGGGAGATTTGGATTGAATGAGGGCAAAATACCTAGGTACATAACAAAATAGGAAGCCTATGTGTTCCTTATAACTAACAAGAACCGAAGGATAATCGAAAAAATGTTTGACCAAGAAATATGGTAGGTACCAGTGGAGGAAGGGGATTTGGCCACCATTATTTTTACCTTTCTACCCTGATTCCAAAAAGGGTAAGCTTTTGGCCTTTAGTGTGAACCGAAGCAGAAACCCCACATTGTTATTAGAACCAAAGCCATATAGTCTAGAATTTATTAGAAAGTGGCATATGGCTTCGGTTGTGGTCTGAATTAAAGCCATATGGTTTGCTTTTTGGCCTCGGTTATGGTATAAACCAAAGCCATGTCACTTTCTACTTTAGATGGTGTAGCAAGTGAGGCCATATGTCCTATTTTTTCTTTTTTAAATAAATTTTTTGTTTTTGACACATGTTATCCTACTAAACTTTATGGACTTCACAGGAATTTGTGCAGTAGTCTTCAATAACTGCAAAATAATACATTAACTTCAATTAGTATATAGAAAGGCAACGTTGCAAAGTATTTGTTTCAATTCAAATATATTAGTTTCCCAACTAGTTGTTATACATGCACACACAATGGTTGTCATCTATTGCATTACATAGTAACCGCACTCATAAGAGTCAGTTTGTCTATTACGCTACAATATATCAACACCATTATGAATAATTAAGGAAGAAAACGAAATCAAACAACTATAATTATAAGGATAAAAATACTAAACCTGGAGGGACAACCATGCAAATAATTTTGCCTTAGCCGTTGATCTCCCTAACAATATGTTATGTCTAATAATTGAACTATGATAAAGGGAATGTGTTAGGATACTTTTATATAACAAAGAATATTCATATGAGGTTCTTACCAATCTATTTCTTGTCTAAGATGGTTGGGGGGAGGGAGGTGCAAGGAGCAAAACAACATAGCAAAGTTCTCCCTTAGAGAAACCACAAGTAGCTACCAATGATGCCTGAAAAGAAAATAAATTCATTGTTATATGTTAAAATGACAAATTATATTCACAAGTTAACAAACATGACTTAACTTGAAATGTAAGGGACAAAATCAATTTATTTTCCTCGTTGAAAGCATTTGGTCATATATGTTTTTGGTATCATCAAACTTGTTGCTTTCATGAGTGAGTTGGGGGTCTATAAATCCATATAGATAATTCAGTCTCGTATTTTCAGTGACACCACACATATACCTAACACACGATTGATTTGATATAAGTAAATAGATAAGTAAATCAAATACCTATAATAACTGAAAGGCTTACATCATCCAAAACTAGATAATGGTAATATTCAATTCCTTTTTTCCCAATGCAAGATCCAAGACATCTTGTCTATGCAAGTATAGTGGGATCTCAAGGTCTCTCCCAAAAAATTAGAATCCCAAGGAACCTGCATCGACTTTTTCATTTATGATTTCAGTAAGTTGGTGTAATGCACTAAGAGGATTGTCCAAAGAGAGAGGAATCTTCTTTGGTTGAGGATTTTCTTGTCGATGCAACTGAGGTTAAATGGAACACAATTTAAGGTTGAATATGATTAACATGTAAACATACAAATTTAGTTCATGGTGGGTTTGAGAGTCTATACCGAGGGGTTATAATCAATCAAACCTCTAGGTTATGCTAGGAAACATTGGAATGCATGTGCCATAGTATATACCTCATTTGTTGGCAGAAGAAATAAAGCAAATAACACGAGAACCTTTTCTATTGTGGCCTTAACCACATCCTCTAATAACTCCATACCATGAAAAATTATGGCCGACTCAAATTCTTTTCCATGAGCCACTAGTGTCTTTACTATACAATCCTAAATATATAACGGACATGGATGAGTGTTGTCCATGTCATCCCTTGATATGGGTGGAGCTGAACAACTATCATTTCCACTTCTACTTATCAAAGTCAATGATTTATTAATTTTATTCAATTATTGGATTAAATATCATTTATTCAATTCATAACTTATAGAAAAAAGATTGTTAATTTTACCCGTGGGAGGCATAAATGGTTATGGTGGAGGAGATAAGTGTAGACGAATGCCATAACTCTCAAATTGTTGTCGAAACTGGCGCATAACGTTTTCAGTCACCTTCTTAGTGATTTCTTGTGTTAGTCTTTCTTCATAGTCAGTTGTGTGTCTGCATGAAGATTAACGAAAGGAGGCACCAAAATATTGGTGTATACCAATTCCTGATCCAGCACCACGCACACGTCCACGGTGCTCAAGCCATCTAATTGCAGCAACAAGTATGTCATGACAACCTTCTGGAGTGAATCCTTCTTGGGAGCTCTGCTCAACCAACGAGTCCTACAATGTAACAAAGAAAAGTTATAGACAATCATACAATATAAAAGACTTATACATGACAAATGAGATATTTAAAGAAAAATTATATCATATAATTTTCTTGAAGATGTCAAGTGCAGTGTTAGAAGTGTAGCTAACCGATGTGCGTAGACAAGTTAACTTCCACTTTTCATGACAGTGTGCCGGTGAAGCAGGCGCTAGAACCTCACCCTCAGAAGGTGGGGGCCTAAATTTTTTCTTTTTTGACATTATCTTCTTTTTAGGTTTTCTATACCCACCACAAGACAATATGTTCTAATTTTTGTTTAGAGCCTTTATTCCTTAAGCCTTTTTTCTCTTTTCTTGTAACATATAAAATCCACTTTTATGAATTAGTGCAATGTACACAATTATCAATTGAGTAATTGATAATCCTGTCATATCATGTTCTAATCAACTTCAGTCACATAATCAAAAGATGGAGTAAGGATTGATATTCTATCTCATGCCAATATTCCTAAATAGCTTTTGAAGACGTCCACAAAAGGAGGACCTATAGTTATATTAGTGTCGACGTCAATATTGACAAGTGTTTTCTCACCATTAGGTCTTCTAATTAAGAGTTATCTCAACCTAGTGGCTCCTCTGGTAGGTCTCTTAGTGGGTGTTTCATCCTCTAATGAATTATGATGTTCAGTCATATATCTATGAAAAGAAAACATCACAAAACATTAATAAGCAACATATAAAATCACATATAAAACATTATTTAACAAAACATGTAAAATTTTACAAGAATATGAAATTCATACATAAAGTTATGGATTGGTCATATGTATATTCCCTCATCGTGATCTTCTCGAATTGCATGTACATTATCAACTGAAGGGATTTCATCAACATTTATCGTTCTTTTAAATGGGTGGGTGTTAGTGATATTAAGATTACTAAGATTCTCTTCAGTAACATCAATTTGTTTTTTCTCCATGAAGAACGTCAAACCAATGTTCAGATGCAGGATCTTTAGCATAAAAAACATGAGATGCTTGTTGTGACATGATAAATGGCTCGTCTCGATAATCCACCTTTCGAAAATTAACTACAATCATTCTTAATTCATCCATTTTGACAATACTCTTATTGTAAACCCACATACATTTTTGAACAATGGAATAGTAAAGATGGTATAATCAACCTCCTATATCTCTTGTATTACACCATAATATGTAATTGATCCACATACAAGATTTTGATCTTTAGATGTAGAAAATTGTAGTGACCTAACTTCAAGACTGACTCCACTATTTTGTATTGTGTTTTTATCATCCAAAGACTTCGTATAGAATGTGCAATTATTAAAGTCTCAAAAGATTGTGAATCTTTCAAAACCTCAAATTTAAACCAAAGGCATGAATGTTCTATTATACTTTATCAATTGTCATTCTCTGATTGTCTTGGATTGTTCTCTTTCACAATGGCTTTGTGTGCAGATAAGTAAGGAATAATTTTGTGTTGTTCAATATGTATAGGTGTACTTGCAAAAACTCTTCGCAATCTTTGCTAACCACACTCAAACCTCAGTTGCTCTTACTTAAAGAACACTTGTTCAACCATGATCTTCGAGGAACTCCTATCGGTTTTGCTTTCGTCATGTAATCTGAACATAACTCGACACTTTCTTTAGCAATATACCTTTCAATCATTGAAGCTTCTGGACGATATTGATTTTTCACATACCCTTTCAAAACCTTCATGTAACGTTAAATGGGATACATCTATCTTAAGTATACTAGTCCACCAAACTTGATTTCTCTTACCAAATGAACAAGTAAATGTACCATGATGTCAAAAAATGATGGAGGGAAAAACATCTCCAAATTGACACAAGATGATAACAATCTTGGCTTGAAGTTCATCTAACTTTAAAGGATCAATGACTTTGCCGCAAATTGAAGAGAAAAATGTACACAAACGCGTTATAGTTTATCTAATAGTTTTGGGTAAAATTCTACGAATAGCTACTGGTAACAATTGTTGCATTAAGATGTGACAATCGTGAGACTTTAGACCAATAAGCTTCAAGTCTTGCATGGACACTAAACTCTAAATATTTGAAGAGTATGCTTGACGTACCTTAACACTCTTTAAACAAAAGCAAAAACTTATTTTCTCTTATGTGGGCATATGACTTCTTGGATGTTTTCCCAAATACATGATGCTCTTTATTAACTTTTTCATGAATTTGAAGGTTAGTCAATGGAATTGGTGCTTCGTTATTCTCTTAATGTCCATTGAATATTTTCTTTAACCTTCAATTAGGATGATTAGCTTGTAAAAACCTTTGATGACACAGATATACAGTCTTCCTTCTATTTTTCAATTGATGAGATATAGTGTTTCTTCACATATATGACATGCTTTATGACCCTTGACATTGTATCCCGAGAAATTACCGTAAGCTAGAAAGTCATTAATGGTGCAAAATAACATTGCATGCATTATGAAAGTTTCAAAAGCAACAACATCAAATACTTCAACCCCATTAACCCACAACAACTTCAAGTCTCCAACTAGTGAATTGAGATATATATCTATCCTCGAGACATATACTAAATTTCATGAAATTTTGCCAACATTTCGCATTGGTCTTAAGGATACATAAAATGAAAGTGATTATCAACCACAATCAAATATGCACCCGAAGTTTAGTACAAAACACAATTGACAAATATTCATGAATTTTAAGATATATATATATATATATATATATATATATATATATATATATATATATATATATATATATATATATATATATATATATATATAT
>Ga0214544_1002813_pt1 | contig 36369 bp, 21 predicted proteins | sample CNSS3metaG_FD_160074 | JGI IMG/M metagenome (GOLD analysis project Ga0214544, IMG submission 160074) | Root nodule microbial communities from cowpea collected in UCLA plant growth center, Los Angeles, California, USA - CNSS3 | ecosystem: Host-associated > Plants > Roots > Nodule | place: USA...
TTTCACTCACACATATATATATATATATATATATATATATATATATATATAAAACTTGGTCGGATTCAGCGGATGCTTGCACTTGTGGTGGATACCTCTGCTCGACCCTGAGTTGCTCGATCCTGAGCTATGTAATACAAGTGTTACGATGAATCAAATCTCCCTCACCACAAGGTTAGCCCTTACTGGATTTCAGGCCTCCTGCTACTCTCACCACAGGAGTCAGTCCGCTCTAGGTGAGACTAACTAGCTCCTCAGAGTGTTAGGATGCAACCTTACCTTGAATCCTTACCTAGTTATACAGATGGGGCACCACCATGGACACCCACTAACAGGGACCATGGGATTACGTCCCGACCACTGAAGCGTAGCCCCGGAGGTCTCACCTAGAGACCCCAAGGAATTACACGCTGACACAGACCAACATTCATAAAACAGCAGTAGGAGAGCATCAAAGATCATGTTTGCAATTCCATACCCTTCCCTGAGATTTATTCCTCATACACATCACATTTTGGATCCATACATCTGATCATCACCACCCCATGAATCTAGGGCCTCATCTCATATCATTAACGTGTTCCTTTAGTTCCAAACCTCTCATTCATTTCACATGCCAATAACATACCCAACCCGTCATACGCAATTCATGAATCATGTCAAATATACCTCATGCTCCATTATATACATATCACTCATCATACCATCATACTCAACCAAGACAAATCATTTAAGAACAAACAAACAGTCAATCACAACACTGTCTCGCCCAACACCTCGCTCAGGCTGAGGGGTCTCGCTCAGGCGAGTCCCCCTCCGCTCAGGCGAGGGCTCGAAACAAGGGAACAGGAACCACTGCGGGATCTCGCTTAGGCGAGATCCCTCTCGCCTGGGCGAGTGGTTCGCTCGCTCAAAAAGTTGAGCAAGTCGCCTGGGCGACTTATCGCGAAAAGGAGGTGGGCGAGCCTTCGTCAGACTCGCTTAGGCGAGCCCGACTCGCCTGGGCGAGATTAACATTTCTCGCCCTGGTTCACCTGCAACAGATGCATCATTCCAAACCAACGAATCGTGCCAAGAACTCCACACATCCAAAACAATGATTCATCTATCCAACAACAACCAATCTCAAGAAAACAGTACATGAACAATATAACTCGAACCCTAACTTCCCGTACCTGGAAATAGGTTCGTAAAGGACGTTCGACGTGTAACCAAGGAGCACAGCAGCTCTAGAACTCACTACGGAGCTGAAAACAGAAAGTGCACGGAACAAGGCAGATTAGTACTAAACCCTAACTGCGAAAATACAAGGGAAAGCAAAAAGGGAACTCCGGTGGTCTAGAGGGGTACTTACGTGGAGTAGAAACTGATTCGGAGCTAGCTCGAGAGACTTGGGGAGGAACCCTAGCAGAGCTCTAGTACGGAAGGGGAAGGTGACGGCTGCTAAGTTTCTGCAAGAGTGAGAGTGAGTGTGGAATTAGGGCAGACCTAAGGACTTTATGCGTTGGGCCGGCCTTAGGCCCACTTACAAGGGCAGCCCAGGTATCTTTAGGGCAGAAAATATAAAGGGGCCTTACATTCTCCCCAACAAGAAAATTTTCGACCTCGAAAATAAAGACTCACCAGGCAAACAAATGTGGATGTGATTTTCTCATATCCTCCTCTAACTCCCAAGTCGAGTCACCCGTCCTCCGATCCCAGATGACTTTAACAAGACTAACGGTCTTTCCACGGCGTTCCTCAACCTTGCTATCCTCAAGAGCTATGGGTGGTACTTTCACTGTGAGATCCTCCCTGATCTGTATATCCTCAGCTTCCAACACGTGGGCCGGATCAAATACATACTTTCTCAGCTGTGAGACGTGAAACACTGGATGAAGATTCGCCAACTGTAGGGGTAAAGCTATCTCGTAGGCCACCGGTCCAATCCTCCTCGTGATCTGATATGGGCCTAGGAATTTGGACGAAAGCTTCCTTGAGCGGAGAGCCCTTCCCACGCCCGTGGTTCGGGTCACCCTTAAGAATACATGATCTCCTGCTGCAAACTCCAAAGGTCTCCTCCTACGATCAGCATAGGCCTTCTGCCTACTCTGAGAAGTCAGCATCCTATCTCTCACCATCCTCACCTTCTCGGTGGTCTGCTCTAACAACTCTGGTCCAACTAATATTGCCTCCCCATCCTGATACCAACAGAGAGGAGTCCTACACCTCCTGCCATAAAGAGCCTTGTATGGCGCCATGCCAATGCTCGCATGAAAACTGTTGTTGTAGGTGAACTCAATCAAAGGCAATACTTCATCCCAAGCTCCCAGATGGTCCAATATGCATGTCCTCAATAAGTCTTCTAATGACTGGATCGTCCTCTCAGACTGACCATCGGTTTGAGGGTGATAAGCTGAACTCATGGTGAGCTTGCTACCCATAGCACCCTACAGCGTCTGCCAAAACCGGGATGTGAACCGTGGGTCTCTGTCGAAAACTATGCTCGAGAGCACCCCATGAAGTCTTACTATCTCTCTAATGTACAATTGGGCCAACTTGGCCATGGACATCCTCAAGTTCATCGCCAAAAAGTGTGCGCTCTTGGTCAACCGATCCACTATCACCCAGATGGTGTCATGTCCTCTAAAAGTCCGTGGAAGATGAGTCACGAAGTCCATGGAGATGCTGTCCCATTTCCACACCGGTACCTCCAACGACTGTAGAATGCCACTGGGTCTCTGATGCTCCACCTTCGCCTTCTGACACGTCAGACAGGCGGATACAAACTGAGTCACATCCTTCTTCATCCCCTGCCACCAGAAAGTTTCCTTGAGGTCCTGGTACATCTTAGTCATGCCAGGATGCAAGCTAAGACGACTCTTGTGTCCTTCCTCAAGAATCAACTTTCTCACCTCTGCGTCATCAGGTACGCATACCCTGCCCTGAAACCATAGTATACCATCCTCACCCAAAACAAAATCTCTAGCCTCATCTGATCCAATCTGTTCTCTAACTCTGTTCAGACTGGCATCCAATAGCTGTCTCTCTCTGATTGAGCCCAAGAAGTCACTAGATATAGTAAGAGTACTACACCTAATGGACTCGGACCCCAACTCCACCTGTATCCTCATGTCTCTGAACTTCTCTAGTAGCTATACCTCTTTTATCATGAGATGTGCCGTATGTACCGTCTTTCTACTCAGAGCATATGCCACCACATTTGCCTTCCCCGGATGATATAGAAGTTCGAAGTCATAATCCTTCAGGAATTCCATCCACCTCCTCTGCCTCATGTTCAACTCCTTCTGATCAAACAAGTACTTTAAACTTTTGTGGTCGCTGAACACCCGAAACTGAGCACCATACAGATAGTGCCTCCAGATCTTCAAGGCAAAAACTATAGCCGCCAATTCCAAGTCATGAGTGGGATAATTACGCTCATGTATCTTAAGCTGCCTCGAAGCATACGCCACCGCCTTCTTTTCTTGCATCAAAACACAACCAAGTCCAAGATGAGACGCGTCGCAGTAGACTTCAAACGGTTTCTCCACATCCGGAATTACCAATATAGGAGCACTCGTCAATCTCCTCTTTAACTCTTGAAAGCTCTCCTCACACTTGTCCGTCCAAGTGAAGGGTTGGTCTTTCCGGGTAAGCAAAGTCAGAGGCGCCACTATCTTGGAGAATCCCTCTATGAATCTCCTATAGTAGCCTGCTAACCCCACAAAGCTCCTGATCTCTGTGGCTGATTTAGGACTTTCCCACTTTATCACTGCCTCGACCTTTGCCGGGTCCACTGCAATCCCCTGGGCTGAAATCACATGTCCTAAGAACTGAACTTCATCCATCCAGAACTCGCACTTGGATAACTTGGCATACAGTTGCTTCTCTCTCAAAACACCAAGCACCAACCTCAGGTGTTCTGCATGCTCCTCTGGAGTCCTGGAATAGATAAGGATGTCGTTTATGAAGACCACGACAAACTTATCTAGGAAAGGTCGGAAGATCCTGTTCATGTAGTCCATGAACACTGCCGGAGCGTTGGTCACACTGAACGGCATAACCACATACTCATAGTGGCCATACCTCAACCTGAAGGTTGTCTTCTGTACATCATCAGCCTTTACCAAAATCTGATGATAACCCGATCGCAGATCTATCTTCGAGAACACTGATGACCCATGCAATTGATCCATCAAGTCATCAATTCTCGGGAGCGGATACTTATTCTTGATTGTCATCTTGTTCAGTTGCCTGTAGTCCACACACAGACGCGAACTCCCGTCCTTCTTCTTTACCAACAACACTGGTGCTCCCCAAGGCGAAGTACTGGGCCGTATGAACTGTTTCTCCATCAGATCTTCTATCTGTTTCTTGAGCTCTACCAACTCTGCCGGAGCCATGCAATATGGGGTCATCGAGACCGGGCCTGTCCCTGGGACTAGATCAATAGAGAACTCCACCTCTCTACTGGGAGGCAATCCTGGTACCTCCTCCGGAAACACATCCCCAAAATCCTGGATGACTGGTATCACAGACGTCGTCTCTCCTCTCTCCACCTCCATATGTGTGAAGATCATGTAGCACTGCGCACCGTCCTGTAGTTCCCTCATAACAACCTGGGAAGACACCAACTCAGGCTCCTCTGAGTCGGGAAACAACAATTTCTTCTCCCGACAATCGATCAGAATGCGATTGGCAGAGAGCCAATCCATCCCTAAGATCACCTCCAACTCCTGTAGAGGCAGGTAGATTAGATTCACCTGGTACCTGCGTCCCTCTACCTCCACTGGAAGCCTAGCATACAAGGATGACGTTCTGACCAAACCCGATGTCGGAGTAGATACTGCAAGTTCACAATGCAGCTCGCATACCGGCAGACCCAGACGCTCCACACAAGCAAATGACACAAAGGAGTGTGTCGCTCCAGAATCATACAGCACACACAAAGATTCACCTGCTATCATGCATCGACCTATAACAAGATTACCTGAGCCTGCAGCCTCTGCTCCGGTCATGGCATATACCCTGCCTGTCGCTTGAGGCCGGTTGCCTCTATCTCTCCGCTGGTGCTGGTGAGGAGTCTGAACTGGAGGGCGTGCTGCTGCCCTAGCAAGGGTGGGACAATCCTTCCTAAAGTGGTCTTCCTTGCCACAGTTGTTGCACCGATGGTAACCCTCCATACGCGGGCAAGCACTCCTCAGATGAGGGCCCCCACATATGTAGCACTGCACTCGACCCTGCTGGGGAGGGATACCCCTAGACCCCTAAGGCTGATGAGGAGGTCTGTCATACGGTCTCCTCCGCTCCTCATGTCTGGGCCTGGACCCAGATGGTCCATCGATCCTCTGAGGTGGCTATGGCTGCTGTGGGCGCTGACCTTCCACCTCACGCTTCATCTTCTCCATTACTTTGGCCTTCTCTACCAGAGCAGCAAAATCCTTGATGGATAAGGGTGCCACCATCAAGCAAATATCACCGCGAAGACCGTTCTCGAACTTACGGCATCGCCATTCCTCATCGAGTGGCAAGGTGTAGAAACGGCTGAGGTGTTTGAACCTCTCAGCATACTCTGTGATAGTTTTCCCTCCCTGGGTCAACTGGAGGAATTCCACCTCCTTAGCGAACCGGATGCTGTCAGGAAAGTACTCGGAGAGGAATCTCTCCCTGAAAATCTCCCAGGACACTGGCTCATCCCTCTCCTCCAGGATGGATCGGGTGCTGCTCCACCAATGCTCCGCCTCCCCCGTGAGCATGTACACGGAGAACGCCAACCTGTTCTCCGTAGGGCACATCTTCGCATCATAAATGCGCTCCAGGTCCTTCAGCCATTGATCTGCGGCATCAGGACTAGTCTTCCCGTCAAACTTCGCCGGGTGGTGCTTCAGAAAGTCCTCCAGACTCCACTCCCTAACTGCAGGTCGTGGTTCAGCACCAACCACAGGGGCAGCCGCCCTGTTCTCCTCTAGTTGGCGGAGGGCCTCCATATGCTGCCGATGAGCATCCTCAGCAGCTATCCTTGCAGCCTCCATTTGCTGCATCACAGCCTGTTGCTGCTCAAGCGACGCCGCCTGTCGCTGCATGGATGCCTCATGCTGCTGCATCATCACAGCACTCTGCTGTGCCATCGCTGCTACCATCGCCTCTATGGCTCTGGCGATATCTGGTGCGTCCCCCTGGGATGATTGAGAAGCTCGACGAGGAGGTGCCATAGTCCACTGGCACATAGAAAATCACTTGGTTAGGTTTGATAAGGCAAGAATTTAACTAAGAACACTCAGAAGACACAAAGAAAGCTAAGCGGGCAACCCAAGTCCACAGACCTAAGGAATGACCGCTCTGATACCATAAATGTAACGTCCCATTTAATTTATAAACGCAATTAAAGGAAACGCCACACATAAGATAGAATAACAACATAGCCCCGGGGTTCTCAACATCACCCCTACAAAACTAGGCACACCATGATGCCAACAAAAGCAGGATAACGGTCTAACTAAAAGTTTACAATGTAATAACCACGAATATAGGGGTCATAGCCCTAAAGAAAGCATGAAGGAAAGAAATATGGAATCCAGCCCAAATGGCTAAGCTACGGAATCGTCGTTCCCTTGTTGACCACGAGAATCTCGCCCATCTGCTCCCATCAATCAAATTGATGATCATCGCAAGAAAGAACAGCCACATACAACACAGCCATGCAACAAAACGGGTAAGCTAGAGCCAACACACATACATCATACAATCAAATACATTATCATCATCTCATATCCATGTAACAGCCAAGCATGTTATGACTCTTATTCAATACACTACGACTCAACTTGACTCATCCGGATATATATATATATATATATATATATATATATATATAAAACTTGGTCGGATTCAGCGGATGCTTGCACTTGTGGTGGATACCTCTGCTCGACCCTGAGTTGCTCGATCCTGAGCTATGTAATACAAGTGTTACGATGAATCAAATCTCCCTCACCACAAGGTTAGCCCTTACTGGATTTCAGGCCTCCTGCTACTCTCACCACAGGAGTCAGTCCGCTCTAGGTGAGACTAACTAGCTCCTCAGAGTGTTAGGATGCAACCTTACCTTGAATCCTTACCTAGTTATACAGATGGGGCACCACCATGGACACCCACTAACAGGGACCATGGGATTACGTCCCGACCACTGAAGCGTAGCCCCGGAGGTCTCACCTAGAGACCCCAAGGAATTACACGCTGACACAGACCAACATTCATAAAACAGCAGTAGGAGAGCATCAAAGATCATGTTTGCAATTCCATACCCTTCCCTGAGATTTATTCCTCATACACATCACATTTTGGATCCATACATCTGATCATCACCACCCCATGAATCTAGGGCCTCATCTCATATCATTAACGTGTTCCTTTAGTTCCAAACCTCTCATTCATTTCACATGCCAATAACATACACAACCCGTCATACGCAATTCATGAATCATGTCAAATATACCTCATGCTCCATTATATACATATCACTCATCATACCATCATACTCAACCAAGACAGATCATTTAAGAACAAACAAACAGCCAATCACAACACTGTCTCGCCCAGCACCTCGCTCAGGCGAGTCCCCCTCCGCTCAGGCGAGGGCTCGAAATAAGGGAACAGGAACCACTGCGGGATCTCGCTTAGGCGAGATCCCTCTCGCCTAGGCGAGTGGTTCGCTCGCTCAAAAAGTTGAGCAAGTCGCCTGGGCGACTTATCGCGAATAGGAGGTGGGCGAGCCTTCGTCAGACTCGCTTAGGCGAGCCCGACTCGCCTGGGCGATATTAATAGTTCTCGCCCTGGTTCACCTGCAACAGATGCATCATTCCAAACCAACGAATCGTGCCAAGAACTCCACACATCCAAAACAATGATTCATCTATCCAACAACAACCAATCTCAAGAAAACAGTACATGAACAATATAACTCGAACCCTAACTTCCCGTACCTGGAAATAGGTTCGTAAAGGACGTTCGACGTGTAACCAAGGAGCACAGCAGCTCTAGAACTCACTACGGAGCTGAAAACAGAAAGTGCACGGAACAAGGCAGATTAGTACTAAACCCTAACTGCGAAAATACAAGGGAAAGCAAAAAGGGAACTCCGGTGGTCTAGAGGGGTACTTACGTGGAGTAGAAATTGATTCGGAGCTAGCTCGAGAGACTTGGGGAGGAACCCTAGCAGAGCTCTAGTGCGGAAGGGGAAGGTGACGGCTGCTAAGTTTCTGCAAGAGTGAGAGTAAGTGTGGAATTAGGGCAGACCTAAGGACTTTATGCATTGGGCCGGCCTTAGGCCCACTTACAAGGGCAGCCCACTAATCTTTAGGGCAGAAAATATAAAGGGGCCTTACAGTTACTATAAATAAAAAATTAAAACTGATCTTTAAAATTAACCATCATAGTTTTAGTTATAAAAAAAAAATTAGTTACTAAAAATTAACTACTTAGATTTTGGTTACCAAAATTAGTTTCTAAATTTGTCTCTAATTAATTAGAGATCAATTTAATAACTAATTATAATTTTTTATTTATAATAGTAATTTTTAGTAATTAAGAATTTTTAATTTTGTAAATTGGTATTTAAATTAATTACTATAATGACTATCTATGTTTGGTTTCTAAAATTTATTTATAATTGAGTTTTTTTTTTGTAGCGGTACTCTAAAAATTTTATTTGGTATTCTTGATGCCTATTTCCTTGAATTTCTTTTGTAATTTTCAATAAATTTGCAGTGAAATACTTAAAATATATTTTCGACATATTACTGCATTAGATCAACCTTTTTTTTCTTAATCTTAATAATAGTGAAATAAATTTTAAAATTTTGTATACCTTTTCACTTTGCTTACTCGTTCAAAGTGGCATTAGTATATGATCTAATATTGAAAGTGACTGAGCTTAAGGTAGTGCGTGTTTTATCTTCAAGCATGACATTTGGTGCACAAATGCAGAAGTCAATGTTCTAAATATAAATATGAAAGGAAATATATGTTGCGTCAAGTGTAATCCTGGATCTGATAATTATATTATAGTATGTACCTTTCATTTAGTTAAACCATAGGAAAAAATAACGGAATTTAGTTTATTTTATTTAATTTAATCCTATACACATTATCTTGTGTTATTAATCAAGTGCCAACTTGTGGTGTTTGGCACTAAAAAGCATTATACTTTATATTTACTTTATTATATTATATCCATGTGTTCTTTTAGTTTTTAGTGGTGTTCTATGCTTTGGTAAAAATATGGACATTCACTTTATTTTATCCAAAAATGTCTTCATACTTTAGATCTGATCTAATATTCTTGGTTCATTAAGCATTTTGAGTAAATTAAGTTGGATTTAAAATATGTTTGGGTTAAAGTGTGATTTAGGAGGTGAAATTATTAATGGCTATTACTTGAATAAGAGATGCTGTTAATGCATGTGTAAAATACTTGTGACCCTATTTTACAATTTAGAGTTAAATGGGTCCTAAAATACAAAAACCCAAAATTTTACGATCTCGATTTTACAATTGCAAGACCTATAATTGATTGAAAGTAAGATATTTGAATTGTAAACCCTAAATACCGCATTTTTTGTTTGTATTTTTTATTTGTTTTGCGGTTATATTTATTTTTTGTTTTTTAAGGTTAACTTTTTTGAAACTTTCCTTTTTCGGTTTTGAGGGAATAATTTTGTGTTTTGTGTACCCCTTTCCAGATTTTTAGGTTCTTAAAATTAAATAATCAATGTTATGAATTTTCATTTAATTTTGTACAGAGAACACTGTGCTTTTAAAATGTTGTTAGCATATTCTACTTTATTATATATAGTTGCATTCTTTGTTATTATGATTTTGATATTTAAATTATTTTTGTAGTTTGTTTATTATTGGAATTCTAGATTGTAATAAGTTTTCTCTTCAGAAGAAGATTGTCTTTCAAGTTGTATTTTCGAATTCATCTTTTTATTTGTTTTTTTCTATTGCTTGAAGGTTTGATCTTTGATGATTTTTTCATATTAAGCCAGGAAGCTCTACATTTGGAGCTTGGATTTGGTTGAGATAAAAAGTTTGCCATCAACCAGGCAACTTTTAGGGATTCAAGTTTTTGTTGCTTTATTTTCAAATTGTATTTTCATATTCATATTTACTGTTTGATTTTTAGCATATGATTCCCTTTTTTATTCCTATGTCGTTGTTGCGTAAGCCAATCTGTAGTAAACATTTTAAATATTTGTTCTGGTATGGTTTACTGTGTTGTGCAGTCACTGTTGGAATGTTCCAGAATCAATTGGGAACTAAGTTGGATAAATTTGCATCAACATATTTACCTTATTTACTAAATGTGGTTATTGTAGTATGCTAATAACTTTGCTAATTTCTATTGGAGTTTAGTAATGTAATATTCTAGGGTTGAACTTTCATTCAGAAAAAAGGAAGGACAATATTAGGTTCATGTTTCATTGGGATTAATAATAGTTTCTTAAACAACCGATAAGTAAATGCACGAACAAGTAGTTTTTGGAAAAGAATATCCTTTTATTCAGATGTCATTTCCACCTTTAGGCATGAGGAAGAATATCTTAATTTTCACAACAAGAATTTCAATAAATTTAAACAAATTGACGTGGTTGACTGATGGAATACAATTACTGTGTGAGGTTGCATTTTCTTTTATCTGATTTTTTTTTTACCGTTCATGAATAGTAGTTCTGGTGGTAACTGATATACAATTACATTACATTACTTTGAAACCTTTGGTTCCAAGTTTTCCATGCTTTGCCAATATTTATGTATCTCATGTAAAAAAGTTTGTATTTATGTGTCACTCATTATGTATATGTGTTTTCCAATAATAACGGCGATGTTTTCCAATAATATGTGTTTTATCATTGAAATTCAAACTTGAAGGACCAGGGTTTTATTCAATTCAGTAAGTTAGTGCCTATGCTCCAGACCAGTGGCGGAGCACCGTTGGTGCCCCTCCCAAAGTTTTCAATTTTTTTTTATATTTTTTTATATTATATATATTTTAATTTTTTTATATTATAGATATTAAAAAATATATTATAATTAAATCAAATATTTTATTTCTTTTATAAACATAATAATTAATATTAATTAATAATAAAATATTAATTAATAATAAAATATAAAATTAAACATAATAAAAGATAAAGAATAAAAAGATTTATCAAGATATTTTTTTATTTTTTTATTTATTATGGTTTGAGTTTCTCACAAATTGTTTTCATATTTCATTCTCACCTGTTTTTTCTTGTTTGTGAAGAGAAAAATATATATTACTTTTGCTCTTATTTATCCTCTGTCCTCTTCCTTCCATTCTCATGGAAGTAAAGAAGAAGATAATTCTTTGGTCTCAATTGATAGTAAAATATTAGTTTAATAATTTATTTAATGATCCTCTTTTATATTAATTGTTTATTTCATGAATATAGAAGAAAAAATATTGTACTGTGTTTTTTTTTATAACCGAATCTTAATTGTGGTTCCATTATATGTCTTGAGTTTCTCACAGATTGTTCTCACCTATCTTCTTATGTTTCTGAAGAGAAAAAGATCTATTATTTTTGCTCTCATCTTTCAGAGGTTTTCTTCCATTCTTGAAGAAATAAAGAAGAAGTTAATTCTCTCTTGTCTCACTTGATAGTAAAATATGAGTTTAATCAGCCTCTTGTATATTAATTTTTTATTTTATGAAAATAGAAAAAAAATTGTACTTTGTGTTTTTTATAACTGGAATTTAAGTGTGGTTTGATTATTATTGAATTTTCTTTTGACAATTTTTTAGATATGTGTGATTTTTTTTAGTTATTGTTATACTAAATTATATATTTAATTTTATTTTATTAGTGACAATAATTAAATATATAAATTTTTGATGTATTATTTTGACTCCTCCAACAATTCTCGTAAAGATCCGCCACTGCTCCAGACGATAAGAAACTGCTTAACTGTATGAAACCGGAAACAATTTTGCTCCTAAGCAAAGGAGCTACTTTAAAAGCAATTAAAGTTGAGATGTTCCAAAGTTGATTTGCATGTAACAAACATCTTTGGATGCGCGTGAAAAGAAAATAAATTTTAGACCTTTTCTCCATGTCTGTTGGTGGAAACGCAAATAGATTTTCCCTTTTTTCTTTTAGTTAGTGAGAATAACTTGAAGAAGAAATGCTTTGTAGTTTGTACTTTAAACTTCATATGTTGCTGGGTTAGTTTGAATGAATCTCCACAAACATGTAATTATACAGAATTAGAAGGAAGTTGTTTCTGATAGTTTTATGCATATGGTGGCAATATTGGATTGAATATGTGAACCAAGACGCGCTTCCGACCATGGATCTTAGGGGTGGCAATTAGGGCCTGGACCGTCGAGCCGACTCACAAAAAAAACGCGGAGCGGGTCAAGGTAGTGAGTTCGTAGGCCTGCAGTGGCCCGGCCCGCAAAAGTCTGCGGGCTGCACGGGCCGACCCGCAAGCCCATATAAATTTAAAAAAAACGTGCACTTGTGTAAATTAATTACTTTTTTTATGGACTCTTGCATTAACGTTTCAAATTCTTGTATAATTGAAAAAAACAAGTATTATGTATTTTTTTAATGTGCTAAGATTTAAAGAATATATTATCTATGTCATAGTATAAATATGAATATGACGAAAATGTTTAATTATCAATTTATCATCCAACTCTCTAAAGTCTTTACTTAATTTTGTGAACTTCTTAAAGTTTCTCAATTTTTAAACATTGAAAGTTTTATCATAAAAATTAAAAAAAAATAAAAAATAAAAAAAATCGGACCAGCCCGTGAGTCTGTGGACCAAGTACGGGGCGGGGCGGACCAGTCCACGATGTGCAGGCCTTATGCGGGTCGGGCCTAAACGGGCCAGGCCGCCCGCATTGTCATCCCTAGTGAATCTTCCTCATTTGAACATGATTTTACCAACTCAAGTGCTTTATAAAGAAGTAGTTTTAAGAAATATTATAATTAAGTAAAATGAAAATAACAATAAGAAGAAAACAAAACTAGTAATATATATATATATATATATATATATATAATATTAAAATCATGCAAAGAACAAAAATTAAAATAATAATAATAAAATTTTAACATAGATCTTATATTTTTTGAAATTTCAATATATGTTGGATTATAATAAAAAAAATTCATGGTAATTGCATTAAAATTTTATATTATACTAAATAAAATTTATTTATGCAATTATAGTATGATAATGAGTAGAAAATAAAAAATAATTATATAAAATATATCAAAATAGTATTCAACATGATACAAATAAATAACAAATAAAAATATTAAAAAATTATCAAATGTGTATCTTAGAAATTGTGAGAACCTAGAAAATCACATTAAAAGAGTGACTGTGTTTAAAATAATGAGATCCTATTATTATTATTATTATTATTATTATTATTATTATTATTATTTTAATAATACACCGCTTATATATAAATAGAAATTTCATAAAAGGATTTCATTATTTAGAAAACACTATCTCTCTAAAACTCTGTTCTCTAAATTCTCTCTGACTTCTCTCTAAAATATCTTACCACTCTCTCATCCTTTTTGAAATCAGAGACCGCCAGAGTGATCACTGCGGCGAGATCTCCAAGTTTGTTCGATCAGAACCTTGAATTGAGTAAGTTATAATTATGCTCTTTTCTCGGTCTTTTCTTGAAAAGCCCTGCATGTGATATACTTGTATCACATGTGAGATTTGCGTACCTTGTAAAAATCCATGTTGATCAGTGGCTCTAATGACATCCTCTGATCGTGTTTCTGATAATTCTAGGTTGATTTGGGAGCATCGGAAGAGAAAGGGGAATTTAGGTTTTTGGCAGTAGATTGTGCGAGTTAATCAAGTAAGGGAAGCTAGTAATTGATTGTGCTTAAAGACTTCAGTGAGGTGTAATTGTGTATGGCTAGAACTGTTTGTTTGATTGCTGTTGGAATTTGAATTGATTGGTATTGATATATGTTGATATGTGAATGTATTGTATGAATTGAGATTGAATTGAGAAGGATGAATACTTGAGTCATAACTCTAATTGGCATTAGATTCCTCAATTAAAAACTAATTTGAAAACCTAGTAACTCTGCAAAGGACGTGCCAATTATACTCATGAAAGCAGGTAACAAATTCCTCAAGAAAACCAAATCTGTGTTGTTTTCTGGTGTGAAGCTGAGCCTCAGAATTCAAGGCTAAGCGTTAAAAAATGCGAGAGGATCAACGGTGAGCGCCAACCCAACAGTTCCTAGCATTGAAAAATGCGAGAAGAATGGCGTTGAGCGCCAGCCGAGCAGTGCCTCAACGCTGGGACCTCTGCAGGTCTGGAACAAAAATTAAATCCCAAGGCTTAGCACTGGATCTGAGGCTAAGTGGTGAAATTTGCGAGACGAATGGCGCTTAGCGTTGGAACTAGACGCTAAGCGTTGAATTACCATGTCTCATATGTTTGTTGTTTTGACATGTTTCATGCACTAAATGATTGAATATGACTTTTATGATTGTATTTATGTATATTGGATAAGATTTGATGAATGAGGGTCTATTTTATGTGAATTATGGAAGAGTTTCGTGGAGAAATTCTAAATGTAGATGAGGTAGTGTATGCAAGGACATAATGACTCAGTTTTGGTTGGTATCCTGACGCTCCAATAACCATTAAGGCTCATGTAGAGTATAATGAGTTATGTCGTGAGGAGTAACAAGAGGTCTTAGCCACTAGACTCGATCAAGTCTTTGGCGCGAAGGAGACTTACCTGGTGTGATGATTGGGTGATAACCCCTTGAGGCCAAACTCTGTAGAGATTGGGAATCATACATTGGTGCAAACCACCAAGAGGTCCGATGTTAATTGCATATATCCCGATAATTGAGTTTAGAGTTGCCTGGCGTATGAGGTGTTGGAATGTTCTTGTTTGAAATTGTGATGATTGATTGTTACTTTGCTCTTACTTTAATTTAACCTTCTTTAAATCATTATTAGCTTACCCTACGTGTTCTATGTTGTCTACCCTTGTTTTATTCTTTGCAATGATCACTTAAATGTGTGAGTAGAGGAGGTTACAGGTGGAGAGATTTCGCGTGGTGTTGATAGTAGGACTTAGCAGTAGTATCCAAAGGTCCTGTAGATAGGTATGTTTTGTAGTAAGTAGTTAGAATTTATCTTCCCTTTCTACTAGTGGTCTTGTACATATAGTATTATCATTACTCAGTTTTTGGATGATTGTATAAGATTATACTTAACTTCCATGCTATATGCTGTGGACTATCACTATATAATGCTTTATTTAGTTGTTTAAAAGTTATTAAATGAGATGTTACAGAAACAATTTCAGAGACTATTAAATGAAAACACATAAAGGAAAACAAATGTATAATTAAGGATATGATAAGATGAAAAATACCTTAGAGATATAAGAAAAATTTTCAAATATCAACATAGTCCATAGAGAAAATAGCGAAACAAAAGTGTTCTCCAAATGAAACAAAAATTAATAATAATAATAGAGTAAAAAAGATAAATTTTTTATATTACCTAGTAAATGAAAAGATTATGCTATTGAACACTTAAATTGAGAGTGTTAAACATTTTCATGTGAAAGAAAAATATACAATAAATAAAAATATTTAATTGACATACATCATTTAAAAATAATTGCATCTAAGATTATAATAAGATGAAAAATATACTTGGAGATGAGAATAAATTTCATGACAACCCAAAAAATTAAAAAAAATAAAAAATAGAAAGTGTGTAGTAATATATATATATATATATATATATATATAATGTTACTTAATTGATAATGAATATTTTAATAATTTAAACAGGGACGGGGAAATGGCAGGGACGGATATTATGGCGGTATGGGTATGAGGACGAGACAGATATGTACATCCTCATACCCAATCGAAAAAGTCGAGGATTCCTCGTATTCATACCTATACCCAGTCAAAATGTTTATAGATATACATACTATTAAGAAGCTAAATGGTAATAGAAAAAGTTTAGTGAAGAATCGGATTATATCTTATAAATCAAAAAAAAAAAAAAAACACATGACTTGAATTTTTTTTGTCTCCGAATTTTAACACGAAATTATAATTTATCTTTTTTTAATATTTTGATATATTTTGGTCTTAAAAAATTAATTCTTTTAATTCAATTATGTTAATTTTTTTTATGCGACAAATATATTTTTCAACTAACTTTAAAGTGAAAACATATTAAATGTATAAATAATTCAAATATAAATATAAAATACATTTGATACGTAAAAAAAATTTACATAATTGGGTTAAAAAATTATTTTTTTTAGTTTTAAAATTTCAAAATTAAAATATCAAAATATTAGACAAAAACTAATTTTAATTTCATGTAGAAAATTTAAAGATTGCAAACATATTAAACCTAAAAAAGCAAATCAAAATTTTATTGAGTAATAAATAAGATGTCAAATGCTATCTAAAACCAATCGTGATTTTAGCAATTTAAGACTTCTTATCAAACTCCTACCCATGTTTTGTTTATTTGCTCGAATACAATAAATATATTAAATAGAAGTAGGTTAGTTCAATCATCCATCATTATTATTATTAAAGGGAAGTGCGGGTGTCCTTACCTAAGGTATAATTAATAAAGATAAAATTTATACTTAAGTATGATATTTTATGAATTTTAATATAATTATTAATACAATTTTATTTTATTTAGAGATAATAATATTTATAAATATTATACAATTGTAATTAACAATTTATTTTATAAAATAATTAATTAATAAAATGATTTTAATGTAATTGTAATGTAATTAAACAAAATAATATTAAAAATATAAATAGTATAACACTGTTTTAATTTAAAAAAGTATACTAAAATAGCATTCAAATTAAATTTAAAACTCTATACAATAACGTTTATAATAAAAATCATATTAAATAATATAAAAATTATTAAATAATATTATATTTAATTGATATTACAAAATTAAAAAAGGACACATATCATTTAATTGACAGAGAATTAATAGAAAAATTTAAAAATTTAAAATATTTAATATGATAAAAGATTTTAAGAATATCTAAATTACAAATACTAAAATTAACAAAAAAAATTAAAACAACTTAATTAAATTATTTTTTTATATTTTATATTAAAATATGTAAACAATAATTATGTAATGTACAAACATGACACAAAATCAAACCCAACTAAAAATATTAAAAAAATATATATTCAGAAAAAATATTTTTTAATAAAATATCAATTTTAAATATTAGGACTTAAAAAATAATTTTAAATTTAATTAAAGTTGTAATTTATAAATTTATAAATAGAACCAAATGTGAAAGATCAAATGACTTGTTGTCTTTTTATCTTTGTTTTACAACAATTTCTTAATGATTTTGAAAAACAAACGAAACTATATTTAAATTAATTTTTTAAAAACTAAAAAGAAAATGCCATCTCCAACTCACCTTATCTAATTAATAAATGGATAATAATATTTTAACCCATTCTTTTTATTCATTTTTAATTTATCATTCTCATCATCCTTAGGTCATCACATCACATCATTATAAAAAATTTAAATAAAGATAAAAGTGATAGGTTAAAAGTAGATAAAAAAAATATATTAAAATATTATATTACTTAATAAATAGGCTTTTATGCGGCTTTAACAATACTAAATTATATATAAATGTAATAAATTATAACTAATAAATGGGCTTTTAAGTGGCTCACAGATGTCCTCGTCTGTGAGCTTTCTTTCTCACTGTCTTATCCTATCTCTTTATGTTTACATTAATGGGTTGTTGCTCCTTCAATAACATAATAAATAATCGGTCACAATCCACACTTTCTAAACTAATTCTCTCTGACACAAAAGTAATTTTCTGACCAAATTCTATTTGAAATACAATATACCATCAACACAAAAGTGGTTCCATCTAATAAAATACTTTATCCCCACACTTTTTTTACAAAATTACCTATATTTTTTATATTTCTATAACATGTGATTTAACAATATATTATTAAAAATATTTAATATAATTTAAAAAATAAACAATTAAAAAAATTTACTATTACTAATATTTAAATTGATTAAAATTATTCTAATTTAAATCAAATGGATGATAATTGACTCTTTTGTCTCTTTTCTACCTATAAATACCATCTAGGTGCATAGAGAAAACATAAATAAACAATAGAATTCTTACAAAAGTGTTTTGTTTCCTTATTTTTTTTGCTATACTATCTCTTAAATAATGGTGTTTATAAGGTTCAGAAATCCTATATTGCACTTCATTGTTGTATCTTGGAAGAATAACGCATAATATTGTGTCTTGTCCTATACAGTAAGAACGTTTTCTTTCTAAGGATAGCATTATGTGTGTCTCAACCCAAACTATTTCTAATGTTTACTTCATTTAGAATTTTGTTCTATATTCTTATTATTATTATTATTATTATTTGTTTTCGACTTTATAAATCTTTTGTTATTCATATCTATGTCTTATTCTTATTATTGTATAACAATAATTTTTCATTTTGATTAATATTTTCTTAACATTCTTAGAGAAAAAAGTTTTATTATTTTAGTTTATTCATTGTTATGCAAAAGTCAGAAACAAAATTATATAATAGATTTGTTAGGGATATGTTTAAGTCACTTTCATGTAAGTATAAGAAGTTTACATGTGATTTTTTTTTATATTAACAATATCAAATGAAATTTTGACTCACTCAAATTCGCTTATTCTCTTTTATATTTAAAGTTGTTTTTTTCTATTATATTAATTTGTGCTTTAACATCTTCTACTTCTAAAACATGTTTTTGATAAAGATATTTTATATCATGAAATGAACACATTTTAAGTGTTTCATGTGATAACATTTATAAAATAATTTGTCATAATAAAATTATTAGAGTTATTAAAAACACTTGAACTAATCTATACATATATGAGAAAAAAAGGTTTATCTTCATATGTGAAAAAAAAAGTTTATATCATATTTATGAATTTGAAATGATTGCTTATGACATGAAATTCATAGAAATTATTTTATTTGATATGATGTTTATGACTTATGTTTTAAAAAATATTTTTTTTTCATGGTATGATAATGGTCAATGTTTAAAACATAAATCATTTTTTTATGTGTCTTTATATTGAGGAGAAACATTATTTTTCCCATAAGCTTTGTTTAATTTTATCAATCAGATTCCAAAACTATTATTTTTATCATGGGTGTTGCCATTGTTTTCCTGAATGCTTTGAGTTAAATTATATTTTTTAATTCAAATTATTGGTTTATAGACTCTGAAGCTAATGTTCATGTGTCTACTAATAAAAAATGTTTTGTTTATACCAAAAATACAAGAGAAAATATTTTATTTATTCCAAGTGGTTATTAAGGTACAAATTAATTAAGAAGGGAAGTGATAAATATATGTATTTAGAATAAGTGTTTTTTTGAAACTCATGGTATTATTTACTAAGAAACATTTTTCATTGATTTAAGGCAAAATTGTGAAAATAAAGGATTCAAAATGTATAATTATAAATTTTTTTAGAAATTAGCTTGTGATTGTTGTATGGTGTAGATGTGGTTTTAATATTTGGGGACTATTGTTCATTTTATGTCTTGGCAACAAATGATAACTTTTTAGATTTGGTGATTTAACTAATGTGTATAGGCGATTATGAGTGTGATTTACAATTATTTGGCATAGAAAGAAATTATATAGCAAAAGCTGACAATGACATAACTTAAAATAGGTTGACATTTGAGTTATATTGTTTTGGTAATGACACTGGAGTAATACTATTTTTATGTACAATAAAGTTAGCCATATATATGGTGAAACTTTATATTTTATTTGCCATATTCTAAATAGAATTCTTTGTAAAATTTGTGATAAAATTCCTTGTGTTATGAAAAAAAAAAGGAGAACCACATTTAAAATATTTCAAATTGTGGAGGTGTCTTGCAAAGGTTAATATACCTCTTAATGAGAATAGAAAAAAAATATTTAGTTATTTATATTGATAAATTTCTAGAGATGTTTCCTTCATATGATAAATTGACTAAATCTTTTTGTGATACCTCTAGTACTATTTTACCATATATAGTGATAATATTATTTGTGTTTCTTCTAGTTATAACATTCGATATGTACAATTCTTGAGATTATTGAAGGATGTATTAATGTAAGTTGAATTTTATTTTTGTGACACAAAGTGGAGGTGCAATATGTCTCATTCCTAGAGTGAGGTGTGCTATAAATTGTGGCAATAATTAGGTAGCTCAAGACAATTAAGTCTCCGCATTTTCTTAGGTGAGATGTAAGGCTCAAACCCATAAGGTTCCTTATGCTGAACTACAATATTTTGTTTTCAAAGATGATATATTTTATTTTCTTAAATTATGTGGGGGATTGTTGGGAATATTTATAATTTTAAAAACAAAAAATTAAAACAAAAATCCTATTGTTACTAATGTTTTTATGGATTATTGATTTTATGAGTAAATGTTATTTATGGGTTAACAGTTTTTTAAATTGATTAGAAATTATTCTTGTTTAAATTAGATGGATGACAATTGATTCCCCTATCTCCCTTTTCTATCTATAAATATTACCTAGGTGCATGGGACAAGACACGAACAAACAATAAAGTTCTTACAAAAGTGTTTTGTCTCCTTCTTTTCTTCTCTATACTATCTCTTAAAACAATGGTGTTCATAAGGTTCGAAGATCCTTCATCAATTTGACATGTTGTATCTTGGGAGAGAAATGCTTAATATTGGATCTTGTCTTGGGCAATGAGAGCGTTTTCTCGTTTTCTCTCTAAGGACATTGTTATGTGTGTCGCAACAACCTAAGTTATTTCTACTCTTTATCTCATTTAGAATTTTTGTTCTATATTCTTATTATTATTTGTTGTTTGACTTTACAAAACTTTTGTTATCCATATCTGTTTTATTATTATTATTGTATAACAATTACTATTCATTTTGATTAATATTTTCCTAACATTCTTAAAGAGAAAAGTTTTGTTATTTTAGTTTATTCATTGTTATGCAAAAGTAAGAGATAAAATTATATAATATATTTGTTATGGATATGTTTAGGGCTTGTGGTTTAGGATAGAGGAACTACTTCAAGAATCCATTTTCAATCATAAAAGAGGCTTAGGTCTTAGGGTTTAGGAGATAGGAACTTTTGTAAGAATCTCTTCTGAATCATGGATCGTTTGAAGCTCTTAATGCAATGTAGAAAATAAAGAAATATATGAAGAAGGGAATTATGTATGATTGACTGTTTATAAAATGTTACAAGAAGTAAGAAGTGACACACAAAGATAATCCTTGAAACCACAAGTAAATAGGCCTAAAACATATGTCTATACTAACAATTTTAATTAAGATTGTTTTATAAAAACTTTCATGAACAATTCAACCGATCATCACGTGTAATAACGTATAAATGGATAGCTAACATTAGTGATGATCAATTATGATGTGATCAATGAATATGTACATATTTTTTTTATTCTTATACTCATATTCATTTTCGCCTTGATTTTGTCTCTACTTTAAATTGCTAAAATACTTATAGTTTATTAGACAAGTTATAAAAATTTATATTAACTTTGATTTCTTCCTCAGTGTCATAACTTATTTTAAAACACATATTGGATTAGTGTTATAATTATTTCATATTTATTTAATTATTATTTAATATTTTAATTTGAGATTTATGCAATTTTTTTATATTTGACAATAGAGAAAATAAAATGTACATTTTTTTAATATTTAATCCTTGATAATATCATATTCTTGTTGTTGTGATCTTTGTTATTTTCTATAGAAAAGTTATTTAATTCAAATTTAAAACAACAAAGGAGCATGTACATGTATATCCATTATCTGATAGAGGATGCAAATGTAAAAAATTATTTATCCGTTAGATATAAGGATATGGATAAAGATAAATTTTTATTTAAAAAATTTACCTCATTGAAATCCTAATTATTACTCAGAATAATTTATCATGACATTCAAATATCAAAATTTTGTTTGTGCAAATACTTAATTTGGTAAAAGCATAATTAAATTCCAACCAGCGCTGAGCTTCATTATTTCTAAGGAGTTTGCACCTCCAATATTTTTTTTTTATTCAAAGAAAAGCTAATATATAAACAAAATAATTTTCTTTTAAATTTTATGTATTTGGTCCTCTCAAACTCATACTTTTATAAAAGAAAATAAATTTTGACACTTTTATAATATTTGCTAAAGATACGTCACTAATTCCAAATCTATAAGTAAAAATAACAAATAAAAAATAATTTATTGTTATTTATAATAATCATTTAAATTTAAATAGTCTCTAATATGTTTTCTATTAATATTTGTTTTTAAATTTATTGAAATAACGAATGTTTTATAAGAATATTACTTTCAAATATTCAAAAATTTCTTCAAGTTAACTTTCAACTCACAACTCTTATAAATATCCATATATAAAATATTTCTTACTTTCACTCTTGATCACTCTAAATTGTAAAACATTGATTAAAAAAATGGTTATGAAAATTCCTGGCGTATTATCCCTCTTATAATATTTCTTAAATGTTTAGAAATGGAAAAGCTTAATTTGAAAAACATTATTTGTCAAACCCTTAATAAAATATCTTCCACATTTTTAAAATGTCATTTTTTTTCAAACAAATTCCTAAAAGCCGTCGTTGAACCTTCCACCTTTGATTTTCCTTACTACTATGAAATATAGTTCAAATGTGTCTTGTTGGATATTTTACTATAACTAAGAATAGAGTTAAAATATAATATTTAAGTAGGTGTAGTCTTAATTAATCATATAAGTTAGTTTTGTGACGTTAAATTAGTTATAAATTCACTTATTATTATGTTATCGGATTTATTCCTTACAAGAAAACTATCAAATAATAATCAATTTTATAATCAAAAAATATGTTTAGAGATCAATTTAAAAACCAATAGAAACTAATTTAGAGACTAATTCTTTTGGTAACAAAAATCTAAGTAACTAATATTAGTGACTAATTTAAAGACTAATTCATAGTAAAAACTACTTTTAGAATTTAAAGACCAATTATAATATTTTGAAATTATTTTAGCTACCAATAATTTTTAAGTTTATAATTTAGTATATAAATTTATCATTATAGTGACTAATTATCTTTTGTTAGTAAAATTGGTCATTAATCAAAAATTTCCTTTTAGTGATCTAGTCAAATTTCTTAAAGTTATTACACTACTATAAAACTTTTGTTAGACCACTTAAGAATATTTAATTCCATGTTCAACATGTTTACTCTTTAATAAAGGAATATTTTGAAAATCTTATATTAATTAAAAATAAAACAAAATAAATTTATGAATAAAATGTGTACAGCGAAAATCCTCCATGAATTAAGAAGATCAAGTTATAATATATAATTAATATTCAATTTTGGTCTTATAAAGCACAAATTTAATGAAATTGAGTTAACCTTAACCCTAAACTTCATTTTGTTTAAACTTGTCTGATAGGAGTATGGTAAAAACAGAGAGAGCTTTACTAACATTTTTGCTTTACATATTTATAGTGATGGTTTATTTTATCTTTTTTCTCATAGCTCCTAATTTTTTATAAAGATTAAATGTGATTTTTTTTTTCATTAGATCAATATTAATATCATTAAAAATTAGAAAATTATTTTAACAAAGTTTTGTTGATAAACTTTGGATAATATATGTGTGTTAGTATTTTAATGGATGAAAAAAATATTTGATGTGATTTAAAAAAATTAATATATTTTGAAAAATAAACTTTATCAAATTTTACTAAAAAAAAAAATTATCAACATATCATAACTTTAAAATTATGAGTAGACATCCTTAATACAAATGTTTAGTTTTTTTACGTCTTTATTATGCAATCTCAGAAACAAAAATGAGATAATAACGTTAAGGTTGACTTAATAAAAAAAATACATTAATCTCTTAAAAGATTATTATTTTTTTAAATATATGAATCATTCAAAGTAGATAAAAAACATTAAATTAAATTCAAAAAACTTTAAAACAAAACAAAGAAACTTAAATAATGAATAGACCTTTCTTCAATACTCAGCCAAAACAATTTGTAAAGTATTAGCCAAAATTAATTGTGCCATGTCCCATATTTCCCCCAACACATTCATGATCTGGACCCAGTCGCCCTATCCTATCCACCCCTATTATTGCCAAAAGTAACTAGGCTGGGGCGCAAGATAAGAGAAAAAAAAATATCCACAAAATTAAAATAATAATAAAAGAGAAAAGAAATATGTGTGGATGACAACGGATGAAGTTAACAACGTTAAAAAATATAGAAAGAAAAAAAAAACGATTTAGTAATAGATTTTTATATAAAAAAATTAAAATGTTTATAATATAATTAATTACATTACACAAAAATAGACTATTGAATTACTGTTAGGTGGATTTTTCGCAATATTTTCTGTTTGTGAGAAAATATCCAATCAAATCCATCTTCTTTTTTAGATATTTTCATTTATTCATTAATCTTACCACTGTTTCCACTCACAAGCCATCCCTATCTGTCTTTCTTACCCACCAAACTGAGTCTGAAAAATAGGTTGATAAAAATACTAGGTTCTTAAGGATCCTCGTAAAAGCCTTCTTATCCATTCAAACGAAGCCAATTATTGTATTTTTCTTCATGATTATGAGAATATTTAACTTAATAATAAATATAACACACATTTACAACGCGGAACATTTAATCTTTTGCCTGACCTGGATAACGTTAAATTAAGGGTTAAATACGTTTTTATTTTCTTAAATTTAAGTAAATTTTGGAATTAGTCTCTTTTCGAAACTTTATATCAATTTAGTCCTTCATTTCTAGAAATACGTGGATTTAGTCTTTCTTATCAAATTTTATGAAGTTTATTTGACATTTTAAACGTATTTTGTGATAATATTTGGGTTAACATTGAAACAAAAATGTTTCAAACGGTGTAAATAATTCAAATACTATCATAAAATGCACTTGAAACGTCAAATAAACTTAACAAAATTTGGCTAAAAGAACTAAATTCACGCATTTTTAAAGATGAAGGACTAAATTGATTAAAAGTTTTGATGAGAGACTAATTCCAAATTTCGCTGAAATTTGAGGGACAAAAACATATTTAACCCTTAAATTAAATATGCAATATGTCAAATTTATCACGTCTTTCTTTTTCTTTTCTTGTTTTACCATTATTAGGGTTATGGGTTGGGTATAAGAGAAACAATTCTATGCATACATGGCCTACACGTCGCATGTGCTCTAGTGGCGCCATTTTTTTCTCTGCAGCAGTTACTATTTAAAATCCCCTAAATAGCTCACTGTATATTGTATTTACAGATGGCACACTTTTTTATTTTAGGTCAGAATTCGATTGGTAGAGAACTGAATTCTGACATTTTTACATATTTTGGTCAGAATATTAGTTGGAATTTGATTTCTGGAGAACTAAATTTTAAACTGATTTTATATATAGAACTTAATTTTTTAAAATAAAAGAAAAAAGATAAAAAATTATATATAGAAATTATAATAGGTTAATTTAGAAATTGTTAATTTATTAATTGATGTAATTTTTTGAGATAATAATATTGAAAATGTATACTTTTATTGTTAAATAAATTAATTTTATTATTACTATTTTATTGTTGAAAGTTTATAAATTAACAACTCATGATTTGTAGTTTTATTTAAAAGTAGAAAAATTAAATGAAAAGTAAACATTATTAAAAAATATATTTTAAAATAAATGAATAAATAATTGAGTGAAAATTTGTTGTTTTAATTTTGAATGAGACTAGATCGTTTAATTTTAAATAAAATTATAATTAAATTAGACAAAAATATTTTTATTGAATATAAAAATTAAATTGAATATTAAAAAAGTTGACTTTGACTTGTTAAATTGATAAATGGATATTTTTTAAAAATAAAAAAATTTTAAAAAAACACACGTGATAGTCATTCATTATTACTATTAATTATTTAAACAATGTTAAGAAAATATCAAATTAAACAAAATTATAAAAAATATGATTTAATTAAAAAATGATATTAAAATTAAAATAATAAAATTGAACCAAAATAAAAATCAAATATACATTTTAACCAACTTTTAAATATATTTTAACCATTAAAAAGAATTGCGATACTGCAGAAAAAGAAAATCCCGGTGGTCCTGTATCAAACACGTACGTAACCTAAAATTTATGAGTTGAAAGCGACGCTACAGAATCAGTTAAAAGCTTTGAAGTAGTTCGTCTCTGTTCAATTTTTCAGCTGTTAATTAGCTCATATTGTACAACCTCACATCACACCACGCTGGTTTTGTCAAAGTCACGTGAAGGCTTTGTATAAATAAAACCAAAAGTTGAAGTCTATATACTCACTCACTACCTTTGTTCTTCCTTACAGTAGCTATAGTCTCTTCGACCAAACCAAGGAAATGGAGGGAGAACAAGAGAAAAGGTTGCTCATCAAAGACCAAACATCAGAAGAGGAATCGTCGTTGGTTACGAGGGTGTGGAATGAGAGCAAGTTGATGTGGATAGTGGCAGGACCAGCCATATTCACTAGGTTCTCCTCCTTCGGTCTCAATGTTATAAGCCAAGCTTTTGTTGGTCATATTGGTCCAAGAGAACTCGCTGCTTTTGCTCTTGTCTTCACTGTTCTCATACGCTTTGCCAATGGTATTCTGGTACGTTTTTTTCGCTCAATCTTTTTTAACTGTAGGTGGATGTAGTTCTTCAAAGTTTAAGGTACAGAATGTGAAAAACAGATAGAACCAAATAAAGTGTTGTATGTGCCACTAATTATCTGTTTTTCTGCATGAATATATACTTATAACATAATCACTCCGCGGGTTATGAATATGAGAGAAAAAAAAACAGTGTTGAAATATTAACTGATTGTATATGCTATTTATCTAAGAAAAGATGGATCAGACGTAAGTTAAATAAAATTAAAACAACAAAATTTGATGACAGTAAGTTGAGTTAATTTGTGTCTGTTAACTTGGCAATTGCAGTTGGGAATGGCGAGTGCATTGGAAACACTTTGTGGACAAGCATTTGGGGCAAAAGAATATAGCATGATGGGAGTATATCTTCAGAGATCATGGATAGTTTTATGCTCAACTGCAATCTGTCTTCTTCCGTTGTTCTTCTTCACAGGCCCAATTTTGAGGCTCCTAGGCCAAGATGGGAACATAGCACAAGTGGCAGAAATCATTTCTATTTGGTCAATTCCTATCTTATTTGCTTTTATTGCTTCCTTCACCACCCAAATGTTTCTGCAAGCTCAAAGCAAGAATGTGATCATTGCATTCTTGGCAGCTATTTCAATAGCTATTCATGTGTTTTTGTCTTGGCTATTGACAATACAATTTAAGTTTGGGATTACTGGCGCAATGATTTCAACAATTTTGGCATATTGGGTTACTAATATTGGGCAACTAATATTTATTACCTGTGGCTGGTGCCCTGATACATGGAGTGGCTTCTCTTTTTTAGCATTTAAAGATCTCTGGCCTGTTGTCAAGCTTTCCCTTTCATCTGGGGTCATGTTATGGTAAGCTTTCTTCTTTATGAATGATATATATCATTGCTAAATAAATTTAGTTTCGTTGTTTGTTCAAATTGAGTAATCGTCAACAATTTATATGCCTTCCTCACTTTGAAGCTATGCTATGTTTTACAGTCTTGAGCTGTGGTACAACACAATATTGGTTCTTCTCACGGGCAACTTGAAAAATGCAGAGGTCCAAATTGATGCTCTATCTATATGGTAACCCTTTTTCATTTTCTCAGACTTTTTTATCAAACAGGGAATGAGATATTGCGAATCTAAATATGAACCAAAGTTTCACAAAAAGAAAAAAAAAAATAGTATCACGGCAAAAATAAAACCCAAAAAATAATTATTTTGTATTTTTAAATTTTGAAAATGAAATCATGTTCAAATTGGATTCATGTTTAATAGGTGTTTCATATTTGATTGTATTGGCATAATGCATAAAAAGCTTTTCTCTTTGATTTCTTTAGATCAATTTTCATTTTTTACAGCCTCAATATTAATGGATGGGAAATGATGATATCACTTGGTTTCATGGCCGCTGTAAGGTAATGATATTCTTTCCTCTTTCTTGTGTTCAGATCAAACATTCTCTGTTCTTCTGTTTTTGTTAACTATGAAATATTAACTTCATCTTTCGTCATTTGTAGTGTTCGAGTGGCAAACGAGCTTGGAAAAGGAAGCTCCAAAGCTGCAAAATTCGCCATACTTGTGACAGTGCTTACATCCTTAGCCATTGGATTCGTTCTCTTCTTATTCTTCTTATTTTTAAGGGAAAAACTTGCCTACATATTTACCACAAGTGAAGAGGTGGCCGATGCTGTTGGGGACTTGTCACCTTTGTTGGCAATCTCCATTCTTCTCAACAGTGTCCAACCGGTACTCTCAGGTACTTTTCATCATCATTTGCTAAACAATTTTGTCTTACAAATTAGTTTATGAAATTAAGTTAAGCTTAAATTTCATTTCTTAACAAACTTAAAATGATTTGAACAGGTGTTGCAATTGGAGCAGGGTGGCAAAGCATTGTAGCATATGTGAATATAGGGTGTTATTATGTGATAGGTATTCCTGTTGGACTGGTGCTTGGGAAAGTTCTCCATTTGGAAGTCAAGGTTGGTATTCTTCTCATTCTCATGTTGCATTTGATCCATGTTTCATCTCTTTAACAAAACTCATTTCATTTTTTTTTAGGGTATTTGGATTGGGATGTTGTTTGGAACATTTATTCAAACTGTTGTCCTAACTATAATCACCTACAAAACTAATTGGGACGACCAGGTATTTCATTCATTGCCTCTTCATCATTCTTAATTCTAGATTTTCTCCTAAAAGCTTATAATTATACACATGATGGATGAATAATTATGTCACTGCACAGGTAATTAAAGCTCGTAATCGAGTTAGCAAGTGGTCGAAGGTGAATACTGATCATGAAAGAATTACATCAAACAATTAGTAGTGTGATATGTTAACCATCAATGTTAATTATATAAAACTAATCGATAACTATTTAATAACATTAAATCGTTCCTTTTACATGTAATTAAGGAAATTATATGGTAAACTGGTTAGGGTTATATAACTAATATTGATGGTTAAATTCAAAAATAGTGAATCTATGCATGGATTCAGTTTTGTAATATTGATTTTGTTGTCTGTGTGAGAAAGGCAGATGATGTATATTCGTAAGAATTCAAATTTGCTTCGATAGGATCTTGAATTTCATTGAATATGTTATCTATGACTACTCCTTTTACTTCTTTTCTCAGTATAATTTGTATTCTTCCACTAACATTATCATATAAGCCAATCCTTCTCAAATTGTAAAGCCACTTTTTTGTTCTTTTTACATTGTTCAAACATTCTTTAAACAAGTTCAAAATAAACAACACTGATGTATACAAAGAAGATTTAATATTATTATTATTATTATTATTATTATTATTATTATTATTATTATTTTTAGATTTTTGATAAATTTAGATTTAAATTTTTGTAATTTATTAAGTACTAAAAAATTTGGCATTTCTTTAATTGAGTCCCGTTGTTTAAATGTTCTGTTAAATAGTCATGTGAATGTTATCTTGTATCTTATGAATGTTATCTTGTATGATATGTTATTGTCACGTCATGTCATGTGAAAGTTATCTTGTATGTGATGTTATTATCACATGTTATTTTCCAATTCTATAATTTGATAAGGTTCAGTTAATAGTTTGATTTTTATATTTAGATACATAATTTATTTTTATATTTTTTTTACTTAGTTGAATTATATATTTTTTAATTAAAATTAATGTGGTTTTTTTTATTAAATCAACGTTAAAGGTGACCACTGTCACTCCAAACACTTTTCTTTCTCTCCAACTCCTTGGATAACACATTTTCACCCCTCACTTTCCAACAACACCAAAAATCACTACCACTCTAATGACACCAACCACTATCACCCTGACAACACCATCAACATGGCGGTCAACAAAATGAAAAGTTAAGAGAAGCGAAATCTCTGAAATAGAGAAAGACAAAATCAAATGTTCCATAATTATCTAATTCAACTTTACTTTCGTAAGGCGCAAACCTCTTCTTCCCACCCTCACCCCGATAATTTTGTCTATCTAAAGTCTTCTTTCTTCGCCTCTTGTGTGCTCCAGTAATCTTGGGTTTCCAATTCGCTCATGTTTGTGGTTTCTTGGTGATCATGTTTTTCGTGTGTTTTGGTGGTTGCGAATGATTCAAAATTTTGGGTTTTTCGTGTGTTTTTTTAGAGGTTCTAAGAATGGTTATAGCGGGTGAAGAAGGGCTTGAATGACACTGATCCTAAAGATGCAATGAGATTGCTTGCATGTGAGAGAATATGAGATCGAAAGTAGTGAAGATGAGAGGGGAGGAGAAGGTAGGTAGTGGTGAATGTCGTCGAAGTGGTGGGGTTGTGTCGCTAAAGAAGAATGTGATTGAGATGAAGAAGGTTTAGAGTGACACATTGTCACCTTATAATGTCATTAATTTTGATTTAACAAAATAGACTACAATAACTCTTGTTTAAAAAAATATAGAACTCAATTAAGTGAAAAAATATAGGAATAAAATTGAATTATAGGTCTAAATATAGGAAAAAATATTAATTAAACCATTTTATAATTTTGTAATTTATAATTTTATAACTATCGCTCATGTCACAATTTTCATTACTAGTTTCAACTATTACAATGTTTTCCTATTTTATTATAACTTAGCATTAATAAACACTAACACATTACTATCATGTCTACTATTTTTTTTACTTTTGATGTAAGTGGAAACTTCGATGTTATATTTGGTGATATTAAATTGACAACGGAGTTAAAAATCAACGTTCAAGAATGTTGGTTACATCAAAGTCTAATGTCCCCTTAACGAGGGTACTACATTATACTTTCGTCCAATTGACGTCATTTCTCAACAAAAAGTATATATCAAAGCTAAAACTATTAACACTAAAACTATCAAAACTAAAACTTTCATAATCAAAATCTTGTCCTAGACAATTTTCAAGCAAAGTAACTAATGTTATAATGGGTTCTAACTTCATCATTTCAGTAGATACGCTGCTCAATCCTATCTTACTTTTTTCATTGTGCCACCTATTATAGGTGATAAATTTTTGAACTGTTGAAAAAATAACATAACTTCGTTATGTATGAATGTTAATGTTTAAAGTTTGATGTGATTTCTAATATATGAAATGTATATATTATGATTTCTGTCCAATCTTCTCTAATTCCTACTCGAATGATGGTTTTTATCCAAGAATGACGTATCACATTCACATGAATCTTTATGCTTGTTACACTAAATATGACAATCTCAAATTTTTAACTCTCACAAACCCATTCGAAAAAAAATATTTTTCATAATTTGCTAACGAGAATACCAAGAAGTTTAACATCATAAATTTAATAAAATTTTGGTAGTATTTCACATTGGTTTGTAAAGTACACGAAATGAAAGTGATCACTCATGACTACAATCAAGTATGCATATGAAGAGCAACACAGAATGATTTCGACCAAAATTTTATCAAATTTATGCATAAACTTTAATATACATATTAGAGCGAATTATGAAAAATAATTTTTTCAAATTGTCCAATTGGATAATTCAAAATTTAATACAAACAATTAAAAGTTTAATTATTTGTATTAAATCTCAAACAAAAACTAAGATTCACTCCGTGTTTAACTAAATTGCACCTAATTTATAAATTCATCCAACACAAATCTAATATATAAACATATAAATAATTTATGTTTAATTACTTTTTTTATCCTTGTTTTTCATTAAAATTGATACTAACTACACAAACAAATCAAACCATCCTTATTAACTTCAATTTCAATGAAAAAATTATTGACCCGTTTCAAAAAATTTAATGAAAATGATCAAATTGCATTAATTTTTTAAAAAATTGGATTAAATTGAAATTACTGAAAGACTGACTTAATATTTTTAGACAAAAAATGAACTAGAAGAATAATTAAACCAAAAAAGTAATATAAATATGAAATATTTAACTCAATAAATAAGATAATATAATCAAAGTGTCGCAAAGATTCACATGTTTTCCATTTTCAATATGTAAATATTAACGGAGATTGAGAATGAGAATGTAAATGTAAATGGTAAAAGAATAAATAAAATAAATAATAATTATACACAATAAGAAAATATTTAATGTTGTATTGAATATTTATATTATATAAAGCAATTAATGTTCTAATATGTATATAGACATGCATATTCACTTTTGTACGTTTTGAGTGAACATTAAATAGTTTTTTTTAATTAAAAATATATAATTATGAAAAGAAGATAAAAATATTTTCATTAAGATATGTAACAAAAATGGTATTGATTAGTGTGAGATGTGGTGAAAAATGGTGGCGTGTGGGAGGATGACTTGTAGTTGCTTTCATAGATGTATTGTCCAAGAGAAAAAAGAGAGAGAATATTTCTGATTTATTTGAAGGGATTTGCACTTACTTATGAGAATGAATTCTCGAAAGAGAAAATGAAACTCATCTCTTCATAATAGACAAGATTAGCAGGAAAGTCACATCATCACATACTATTTTACTAATATACCTCTAAATTTTAATTGATGATCTGTTCGTTACTATAATTTTATTTACGTATTTAAATTATAAAATATATTAAATAATTTATTTACAATTTATAAATTAAACTAGTATAATAATATACATTTTATTAATGAATAATAAATTTTATTAATAATAATAATAATCATAATAACATGATAACATAAAAATTCTAATGTTAATTGTGAAATTAAAACACATGAAAAATAATTAAATAATAATAATAATATTAAATCTTATGCATAATTAAAAATAATAATAAAATTACTAATTTTTAATTTATTTTTTATAATAAAATCATTTATTTATTTTTTAAAAACTAATGATTATTTTCACAAGTTTTCCATAAAATAATTCTAACCATTATTTTTTTTTTCATTCATTAATAATTATTTTATCTTCTTTTCTCTATTGTACTTTATATCGAGAAAAAACATGGATTATTTTGTATATTAACTTAACAATATTATAATATCATCAATTATTAATATAATATCATATATATTTAAAATATGCATATATGAAGATGTGATAACTTCTATGTTTACTCTAGTTGTAATAATTATTACATTTAATTTTATATTAATTGTAATTACAAGATAACATTGTAAACTAACAATTTTATCTATTAAAACATATATTTCTATCTTTTATATTTTTCAAATAATTTATAGATTTTCGTAAATTTTATCTTCGAATCTTTATTTTCAAATATTCTCACTTTCATCTTCTTATTCCTTCAACAAAAAATTACTCTTATCTCTTTATCTCTTCAAATCCATCTACTCGTTTCCTTTAAATTCATCATTGAAAATAAACTCACCGTTGGTTGGACCGGAGATAATTAACATGAAATCAGGAGTGAAGTCATAGATATGAGTGGCCGCTGAGGAAACAAGTTACATCTTACGATGTTTAGTGTTTTGTATCTTTGTTGGATGTAACTAATCGTTTTTGCCACCAGTTCTTCTAATTATAAATTATAATACTAATTAATTGGTAAGGAAATTTATGGCTTAGAATTGATACACGCACACCAACCTCTTTATATTTATCATCCCTTAACATGGCAAATTTGGTTACTGAGTTGGTGGAAATCTTGTTCAAAACATGGGAATAAATTATCGGGATAAAGTTCCAGCGGAAACCTTGTTCAAAACATGGGAATATATTATTGGGATAAAGTTCCACCGGAAACCTTGTCCAAAACATGGGAATGCACAGAGAGTGACAAAACATGGTTCTGAAGACATGGGTGGACACATTTTCAGTTATCATCAACCACGTTTCAAGAGTAAACATTGTAGAAAAAATACATGTGCGGTAACAAATTTGGATTCTCTATTTAATTTTTTTGTTCTTTCTATTGTGTATTTTGAGTACTTAATAAAGGACAATACCAAAAAGACTCAATAAAAAATTTAGACTCACACAACTCGAATCTAAAAAAAAAAAAAGTGTAATCTTTTTGTGTGGATAGTTCGTGTTGGCGTTATCATTTTGGTCTTGTAGAGTTTTATTATACACGGTTGGTTATTTTCGGGTACAGTTTGTGTTTTACGGTAGAGTTCAAATAGGTAAGTTATAAAAATTTCTTTCTTGCATCGGATGTTAATTGTAAGATTAAAAGTTACAATGTAATGTGTAACTCTACTTATTTATATTTAAGATTATAACAGTCTAAACATTTACTCACTTAATTTTGTTACAAGACAACAATTTGTCACCTGATTTTACTAATTTTTTTAATTCAAATCCAAATTTTCAAAATTTTCTTCTAAATCATTAATTATTTTCCGGCTATTAACTTTATTTTCAAGTAAGTTATTTAAACATCTTAATCGATAATTAAACACAACAAGTTTATTGGTCTAATCGTACAATTCTTCAAACGCATACAATAATTGAGTATAATTATTCTTTTCTTTCAAAGAGATAGAACTTGTGTGGCTAAATGATGATTCATATCTAGCCATAAGACACAACTTTGTCTTCCCTTCTTCGTCTTGTAAAGATCAACTTTGAATCATCATTGTCCCTCGTGCTACATAAGTTTTCTTTTATCTTGTCTTGTTTACTTGTCTCCTATCAGCATTCTTTTCCTTTGTTTTGTTAAAGTTTGGATACTCAAATGTGTCTTTGTTTTTTGCAATTATAATAAATAAAATTAGAAGTATTAGAATCGGTTCTTTTCAAAATGCCCCGTCTTGAGTTACCTCTATTTTTACCTTTCTTTCTTAGGAATTTTCCAAACTATGTGAGCAAAAGATTCAGATAAAGTTCCAAATATTTAATATTTTCCAAATAAACAAAGTTCAAGCAGAAACCTTGTCCAAAACATGGGATTTCATTATTGTACTGATAGTTTCTATTAATTAAGCAACACCCAATAAATCATAATATAAATTAAAATATACCTATTAAGATAAAATTAAGATATTGTTAAATATTTGTATTAAAACTAAGATAAAACTAACGTAAAACCTAAATATTTAATACTAAACATTCTAAAATCACAAAATCATCGTGTAAGGGAAAAAGACTAATAACAAAGGGAGTCTCGCATGAAGACATATACATATGCAATCAACAAGGGAGTGAGATAGAGTGTAAAAGCTTGTTGTCGTCATTGCCTTGTTGCAATGGAGCCTCGCATACAGTGAAACTGTGAAAATGTGACCTATCGTACCTCTTTTTCTTTACCTTATTTTACAGACTATATCTTTCTCAAACAAATATCTATTTCAAAATTGACGTCAGACCTAGGTCTACTCAATGTCAATTTTAACTTATATGTCTGTTGGAGGCAGTGGCGGATCTTGCACAATAATATTGGGGGAGCCAAAAAATGTACTCAATTTATATATTTAATTATTATCACTATATAATAAAAATTAATACATAATTTAATATAACCGTAATTACAAAACAAATCACACATATCTAAAGTATTGTTTTTTCATATTTTTAAACTCGTCAATAATTAAATAAAAACTAAAAATTTCAGCTACTTCTTTTAATATAAATATGAAAACATTTATAAATAATTAATAGGAAATTTCTCATGTAACTCGTTGAACTTTAAGAAAATGACCTTCTAATTGAATAATATGATTATTAGTATTATGTTTCAGAATATGTAAAAAATTGAATTAGTCTTGTTTTCATCTTCACATGTAGCTTTCCTTTTATCACTTTAAAATAATGAATCTATTATCTTATTCTTCATTAATATTTATCACAACCTAATAAAAGATTGAGAGTTCCTAAAAATGATTAAAATCAAAAAATAATTTATTACAATCTAATAAAAAATGAGAATTCCTAAAAAAATCTATGATAATAAAGTTATAAGTCAAAATCAGTTATGAAAAAACACATCATACATTACTTTTACTTCTATATTCATAAAAAATAAATATAAGACTCATGAGATAAAAAATAATGCTAACTATTAAACAAATATTTCAGGATGAAGTAAGACATGAGAA